>JUEG02000666.1_pt1 | contig 45586 bp, 43 predicted proteins | sample 432341 | NCBI WGS metagenome assembly JUEG02 (sample SAMN02953476, study PRJNA257561) | rock porewater metagenome | biome: terrestrial; feature: Opalinus Clay rock; material: porewater; isolation source: Opalinus Clay rock BIC-A1 borehole | place: Switzerland: Mt Terri URL, St-Ursanne ... | reverse complement strand
GTACAGATGATTGAAAAGAGACAAGGGATTAAGATCTCTGCACCTGAGGAAATTGCTTATTATAATGAGTGGATCGGTAAAGAAAAACTGCTTCAATCTGCAGTAAAATACGGGAAGTCACCTTATGGAGAGCATTTAAAGAAAGTAGCCGAAGGAAAAATCCGCTATTAAGAGAGGGTTAGAAATATGAATGTTATAAAAACAGAACTAAAGGATGTCTTGATAATAGAGCCTAAAGTTTTCGGTGATCACCGAGGTTGGTTTACTGAAACCTATTCAAAAGAAAAATTTAAAAATTTAGGGATTGATATTGATTTTGTCCAAGACAATCATTCTTCTTCAGCGCAAAAAGGAACTTTGAGAGGGTTGCATTTCCAATTAGAGCCTAAAGCACAAAACAAGTTAGTAAGATGTACAAAAGGAAAGATTCTTGATGTTGCAGTCGATCTTAAAAAAGGATCGCCTACATATAAAGAATGGATTGCCGTTGAACTGACTGAAGAAAACAAGAGGCAACTTCTCATTCCTAAAGGCTTTGCTCATGGTTTTATAACTTTAACGGAGGACGTAGAAGTTCAGTATAAGGTTGATGAATACTATGCACCAGAATATGATAGAAGTATTAGATTTGATGATCCGGAAATTGATGTTGATTGGGGAGTAGAAAATCCAATCCTTTCCGATAAGGATATAAAGGCGCCACTTCTTAAAGATAGTGATGCAAACTTTAAATATTAATAGATTAATAGGAGAAAAGAGGAATAGAACAATGAATGTATTAGTTACAGGTGGAGCAGGTTTTATTGGTAGCAACTTTATTTTTCATATGCTTAACAAATATCCAGAATATCAAATAATTTGTTTAGATGCTTTAACATATGCTGGAAATATATCTACTTTAGAATCTATTAAGGATAATCCGAACTTTAGATTTGTTAAAGGTGATATTACCGATAGAAAACTTGTAAACGAGTTGTTTGAAAAAGAAAGTTTTGATTTTGTTGTAAATTTTGCAGCTGAGTCTCACGTAGATAGATCAATAGAAGACCCTGGGATTTTTTTGAAAACAAATATCATAGGAACGCAAGTGTTAATGGATGCATCAAGAACTTATGGAGTTAAGAGATTTCACCAAGTATCAACAGATGAAGTATATGGAGATTTACCTTTAGATAGACCAGATTTATTTTTTACAGAAGAAACCCATATACACACGTCATCACCATATTCAGCATCTAAAGCATCAGCTGATTTATTGGTACAAGCATACCATAGAACTTTTAGATTACCGGTGACAATTTCTAGATGTTCAAATAATTATGGTCCATACCACTTTCCGGAAAAACTTATTCCTCTTATGGTCTCTAGAGCTTTAAATGATGAGAATCTCCCTGTATATGGTAAAGGTGAAAATGTAAGAGATTGGCTATATGTTGGAGACCATTGTACAGCGATTGATTTGATACTTCATAAGGGAAAAGATGGTGAAGTTTACAATATTGGTGGACACAACGAAAAAACTAATCTTGAGGTTGTAAAAACGATTTTAAAAGAATTAAGTAAGCCTGAATCTTTAATCACTTATGTTAAAGACCGAGCTGGCCATGACATGCGTTATGCTATAGATCCATCAAAAGCTAGAAGAGAGCTAGACTGGGAACCGACTACACTATTTGAAGAAGGCATTAAAAAAACAATTAAGTGGTATTTAGATAATCGTCCTTGGTGGGAAAACATTATTTCTGGGGATTATAAGGATTATTATGACAAGATGTATGGAGATAGGCAAGGTGAGGCATAATGAAGGTTTTAGTGACAGGGGCTAGTGGTCAACTTGGATATGATGTTGTAAAGAGGTTAAAAGAAAGTAATATTGAGTGTTTAGGAACTAGTATAAACGACCTTGATATTACAGTTGAAGAAAAAGTGAAAAAGTTTATATCTGATTATATCCCGGATGTAGTGATTCATTGTGCTGCGTACACTAAAGTTGATAAAGCCGAGGATGAAAACGAAATGTGCCATAAAATAAATGTACTAGGAACTAAATATGTGGCGGAAGCTTCAAGAGAAATTGATGCGAAAATGGTTTATATAAGTACAGACTATGTTTTTGACGGAGAGGGGAATAATCCTTTCGGAGTTAAAGACAAGCCAAAGCCTATCAATTATTACGGACAGACAAAATATGATGGAGAACTAGAGGTTCAGAGGATATTAAATAAGTATTTTATAATCCGTATTTCTTGGGTATTTGGTAGTAATGGTAATAACTTTGTAAAGACTATGCTTAAACTGGGAAAAGAGAGAGATGAAATATCAGTAGTTGCAGATCAGTTTGGTTCGCCGACATACACATATGATTTAGCCGAATTGTTAGCTAAAATTATCCAAACAGAGAAGTATGGTATTTATCATGCAACTAATGAAGGCTACTGTAGCTGGCATGAATTTGCTTGTGAAATATTTAAACAAGCTGGTATTGATGTGAAGGTTAATCCAATAAGAACTGAAGACTATCCAACGAAAGCAAATAGACCGAAGAATTCTAGGTTAGATAAAAATAGTTTGGTGCAAAGTGAGATGCCATTACTAAGGTGTTGGAAACAATCAGTTGGTGATTATATTTCAAAAAACTGTGTAGTACTAAAATCTAATTTTATGCTATAGGGCATAAAACATGGGAGAGAGAAATCATGATTTCGGTAGTGATTCCTTCTTATAATCGTGCTAGTACGATTATAAGAGCTATAGAAAGTGTTCTAAATCAAACATATAAAGAAATTGAGGTAATTGTAGTAGATGATGGCTCTATTGATCACACAGAAAGTGTGGTATTGGGAGTTAAAGACAGCAGAATAAGATATGTTAAGCTGGATAGAAATATGGGGGCATGCTATGCCCGTAACTACGGTATAAACATGGCAAAAGGAGAATACATCGCATTTCAGGATAGTGATGATGAATGGGTTAAAGATAAACTTTTTAAACAGTTAAGTTATTTGAAAGAGGAAGGTGCTGACGTTGTCTTTTGCTCTTTTAATAGATGTCTTAAAAAGAGTACAGCTATTTATCCAGATGAGAAAATACACGAAAGTAAATTACACAATCTTTTATTAACTAATAACTATGTAAGCACACAGACCATTCTGGGAAAGAAAGATTGTTTTATTGAGGAACCCTTTGATAATAATTTACCAAGATTTCAAGATTGGGACCTTATGATTAGAATATCAAAGAAATATAGAGTGGTGCATTTGAATGAACCACTTTTAAATATGTATATCCAGTCAGATAGCATATCTAATAACCCGCAAAAAGCATTTAAAGCATGTAAGTTAATTAGAGAAAAGTATGTTAGGTTAGGATGGTTTGATAATGAAAGAAATGCTCATTTTTACGATTTAATGGGCCATTATGCGATCTTATGTAACCTACGTGGAAAAATATATTATAAGAATGCTTGGGATTTATATAAAAAGCCTAAGTACATATTTTTATTAATGATGACAACTGTAAAAATGGAAAGAATTGTTGCCAAGTATATATTTAACAATAAAATTAAACTAAAAATAGTTAATTATATGAACAAAAGTTTTCATTAAATATAGAAATAATGTACTCATCGATTATAGAAGAAAGATAATAAAAGAAAACTCATGAGTTTTGTGGAAAGGATGTGGAAATATTGAAAATAACAATTGCTGGAACAGGTTATGTTGGATTATCTAATGCAATCCTTCTGGCTCAAAACAATGAAGTTACAGCTCTAGATATCATTAAAGAAAAAGTGGATATGATCAATAGCAGGAAGTCTCCAATCATTGATCACGAGATTGAAGAATATTTAGCAACCAAAGACCTAGATTTAACTGCAACTACAGATAATTATGTGGCATTTGAAGATGCTGAGTATGTCATCATATGTACACCTACCAATTATGACCCAGAGAAGAATTATTTCAATACAGGGACCGTTGAAGCTGTTATAGCTAATGTGTTGTCCATTAACCCAGATGCAGTAATGATTATTAAATCAACTGTGCCGGTTGGATACACCGAATCAGTAAAAGAAAAATTTGAAACTGACAATATCATTTTTTCGCCTGAATTCTTAAGAGAAGGCAAAGCCCTTTATGATAATCTCTACCCATCACGAATTGTAGTAGGAGAACAGTCAGAGAGAGCAAGGGTATTTGCAGACCTATTAGTAGAAGGTGCAAATAAAGAAGATATAGATGTATTATTTACAGACCCAACGGAAGCAGAAGCAATTAAGCTATTTGCGAATACTTACCTAGCCTTGAGGGTTGCATTCTTTAATGAGTTAGATTCCTATGCTGAAGTAAGGGGCCTTAACACAAAACAAATTATTGAAGGTGTTGGACTGGATCCAAGAATTGGAACGCATTATAATAATCCTTCATTCGGTTATGGTGGGTACTGTTTACCGAAAGACACTAAGCAGCTTCTTGCCAATTACTCTGATGTACCGCAAAATATTATGTCTGCTATTGTAGATGCCAATAGAACAAGAAAAGATCACGTCGCTGAAATGATAATTAATAAACAACCGAAGATAGTAGGTATATATAGACTCACCATGAAGATGGATTCTGACAATTTCCGGCAATCTGCTATTCAAGGCGTTATGAAGCGTATTAAAGCAAAAGGTATCGAGGTTGTGGTATTTGAACCAACACTTCAAGAAGATGAATTCTATCATTCAAGAGTTATTAAGGAATTTGATGAGTTTAAGCACATTTCTGATATCATTGTTGCCAACAGATTATCTGATGACATTAAAGATGTCGTAGACAAAGTATATACAAGAGATTTATTTAGTAGGGACTAATAAATTTGGAGGTCTAAAATGAATAGAAAAGAAACGCTAAGATCAGAAATTTTAGATAAAGTTAGAGAATATTATTCAGAAGAATTTACTGCAAAAAGTTTTGAGAAGGGAGACAGAATACCTTTTGCAGCAAGAGTTTTTGACGAGAAAGAACTGGTAAACCTAGTTGATTCTTCTTTAGATTTTTGGCTTACTGCAGGAAGATTTGCAGACAGTTTTGAGCGTGAGTTTGCTCAATTTATGGATGTTGAACATTGCTTATTAGTGAATTCAGGTTCTTCAGCCAATTTGGTTGCATTGACAACACTTACTTCACCTAAACTTGGAGATAAGAGATTAAAAAAAGGCGATGAAGTGATTACTGTGGCTGCAGGATTTCCCACAACAATTAATCCTATTATTCAAAATGGATTAATACCAGTTTTTGTTGATGTTGAACTAGGCACCTATAACATAAAAGTTGATGACTTAGAAAAAGCTTTATCAGATAAAACTAGAGCAATTATGATTGCTCATACTTTAGGAAATCCTTTTGATTTAGATGCAATTGCGGATTTCGCTAACAAACACGATTTGTACGTTATTGAAGATTGCTGTGACGCTGTTGGATCATTGTATAATGAAAAAAAGGTGGGTACTTTTGGTCATTTAGCGACAGTAAGTTTTTATCCTGCACACCATATGACAATGGGTGAGGGTGGGGCTGTATTAACGAATGATGATGATCTTATGAGAATTGCCACTTCCTTTAGAGACTGGGGCAGAGACTGTCATTGTGCTCCAGGTGCAGACAATACGTGCGGTCGAAGGTTTTCTATGCAACACGGAAAACTTCCTGCCGGCTATGATCATAAATACGTATACAGCCATATTGGCTATAACTTAAAGGTTACGGATATGCAAGCAGCTGTTGGAATGGCACAACTAGGAAAACTCCCATCTTTCATCGAAAAAAGAAAAGAAAACTTCAAGAAAATTAAAGCAGTGTTGTTAAAGTATCAGGAATATTTAATACTTCCAGAAGCAACGAAAAATTCTGATCCTTCCTGGTTTGGCTTCCCAATTACTGTCAAAGAAAATGATCAGTTCTCTAGGAATGAGATAACCCAATATCTTGAGCACAATAAATTACAGACACGTTTATTATTTGCAGGGAATGTTACAAAACAACCAGCATATCTAGATGTAGAGTGTAGAATTATCGGAGATTTAGAAAATACAGATTATGTTATGAATAACACCTTTTTTATCGGGGTTTATCCTGGCATTAATGATGATCAGATAGATTATATTGCAGAAATATTCAAATCTTTCTTTGAGAGACTATAATATAAGATTCGTATGGACAGATAGGAGTGATATCAATGAAATTAGTTATACTAGCAGGAGGTTATGGTAGTCGCTTAGGTAATTTAACAAACTCTATTCCAAAACCAATGGTACAAGTAGGCGGAAAGCCAATAATATGGCATATAATGAAAACTTATGCGCATTATGGAATCAAAGAGTTCGTTATTTGTTTAGGGTATAAGGGACACGTAATAAAAGATTATTTTTTGCATTATGATTCTCAGAATAAAGATTTTACCGTAAATCTAGGTGATAGTAGCGTAGAATTTCATAATGGTCATGATGAGATTGATTGGAAGGTAACATTAGTTGATACTGGTCTTAATACCTTAAAAGGCGGAAGGTTAAAACGTATTGAAAAATATTTAGATGATGACATTAATCTTCTTACTTATGGCGATGGCGTTACAGACATTAATATTAAGGACCTTATTACTTTCCATAAAGCAAATGGAAAGATTGTTACTATTTCTGGCGTACACCCACCGGCTAGATTCGGAGAACTTATTGCTGATGGAGATGTATTAACTTCTTTCGAAGAGAAAGCCCAAGCTTCACAGGGTATGATTAATGGTGGATACATGGTTTTTAATAAAGGATTACTTAACCTTCTAACGCCTGATGAAGACTGCGACCTAGAAGCAGGTGTGCTTGAAGAATTAGCAGCTCAAAGAAAAATTACTGTTTTTAAACATGACGGGTTATGGGCATGTATGGACCATGAAAGAGATCTTAACCATCTTGAAAATCTATGGAAAAGTAATAAAGCCTTTTGGAAGGTGTGGTAAGCCATGGACGGTTTTAATAATATTTTTAAAGGTAAAACTATCTTAGTTACAGGACATACAGGATTTAAAGGATCCTGGCTATCTATATGGTTACACGAATTAGGAGCAAAAGTTGTTGGTTATGCTTTAGATCCGTATACGGATAAAGATAACTTTGTATTATCTGGTATTAGTGAAAAAATAGTTGATATTAGAGCAGATATAAGGAACCGAGATAAATTAAATCAGGTTTTTAAACATTTTAAACCGGAATTTGTTTTTCATATGGCTGCCCAACCATTGGTAAGATTATCTTATGAACAGCCTGTTGAAACCTATGAGACAAACGTAATGGGTACAATTAACATATTAGAGGCCATAAAAAGCTGCAAAGAAACAAAAGTGGGAATTCTTATTACCACTGATAAATGTTACGAGAACAAGGAACAAGTTTGGGGGTATAAAGAAACAGATCCACTTGGCGGACATGACCCATACTCGTCTTCTAAAGGAGCGGCAGAAATAGCCATTAATTCTTGGAGACTATCGTTTTTTAACCCAAATGATTATGAAAAGCATGGCAAAGCGATTTCAAGTGTTAGAGCTGGAAATGTTATTGGTGGAGGAGACTGGGCAAAGGATAGAATTATTCCTGACTGTATACGTGCCCTTGAAAACAAATTACCTATTGAGATTAGAAGTCCTAAAGCAATAAGGCCTTGGGAACATGTATTGGAACCATTAAGCGGCTATTTGCATCTTGCAGAAAAAATGTATGAGGAACCAACTAAATTTAGTGAGGCATGGAACTTTGGTCCTGAGTTAGGTTCTGTGTTAACGGTGTGGGATATAGCAAATAAAGTAGTTGAAAACTATGGTGAGGGACAACTTCTTGATGTATCTGATGTTGATAGTTTCCATGAAGCAAAATTACTATCCTTGGATATTTCAAAAGCAAGATTTAAGCTGGGGTGGAAACCAACTTTAGGCATAGATGAAACAATTGGATATACATTGGATTGGTATACCAACTATGAAGCTCAAAATGTATATGAATTATGTAAAAACCAAATTACATCTTTTGCTAAAAAGGGTGGATCCTAATGAAATTACTAAAGACCGAACTAGATGGGGTATTTATAGTTGAGAACTTTCATGCAAAAGATGTAAGGGGAAGTTTTGTTAAAACATACCATCACAATTTCTTTAAAGCCAATAATATATGTTTAAATTTTAAAGAAAGTTATTTTTCGGTTTCACAGAAAGATGTAATACGAGGTATGCATTTTCAATTGCCACCACATGATCATGAAAAACTTGTTTATGTGATTCAAGGAGAAGCTATTGATGTTGTTCTTGATCTTAGAAAATCATCTAAATCGTATGGCCAAGCTATAGAAATAGTTCTATCCGAAAAAAATTATAGGTCTGTGTATATACCTAAAGGATTAGCTCATGGATTTAAAGCTAATGTTGATAATACGATAATGATGTACAATGTAACAACAGTTTATAATCAAGATAGTGATTTTGGAATTAGATATGATAGTTTTGGTTTTAACTGGAAATCATCAAGCCCAATTCTATCGGACAGAGATAAATCACTAATAACTTTCTATCAATTTGATAAAGAAAATCCTTTTTAGAAGGTGTTGATTAATGCATGAGTAAAAGGGCAATTTTAACAGGAGCTACAGGTTTTGTAGGTTCAAATTTGTGTAAAAAGTTAATTGAACAAAACTGGCACGTATCAATTATTTCTAGAAAGGCCTCTGATTACTCAAATATTGAAACTCTAAAAAATCAGATAAACATATATCAAGAAGACGGTGATGTTTTTAAACTAATTGATTTTTTTAAGAACGAGAATGCTGATGTTGTGTTTCACTTAGCATCTTTATTTGAAGCTGAACATGAGTCTGCTCAAATAGATGACTTGGTAGATAGCAATTTACGTTTTGGTCTACATATACTTGAGGCTATGAAAGAGTCTAGTACGAAGTTAATTATCAACACAGGAACTTCGTGGCAGCATTATCACACAAATGAATATAATCCTGTAAATTTATACGCAGCTACTAAAGAGGCATTTGAAAAGCTTATGAAATATTTCGTTGAGGCTGAGGGTTTAAGATCAATTACACTGAAATTATTTGACACATATGGGGAAACCGATAAAAGGCCAAAGCTCATAAACTTACTTAATCAATTTGCTGATGAACAAAAAGAACTCATAATGTCCCCAGGGGATCAAGCGATAGACTTAGTACATGTTGATGACGTAACTAATGCATTTATTAAAGCCTATGAGTATTTAAAGGATAATGATACTTTAAAATACCATGCCTATTGTATAGGAACAGGAAGAGAAATTCGTTTAAAGAGATTAGTAAAACTCTTCGAAGAACTAACTGGAAAAAAGCTAAACATTATTTTCGGTGGGCGTGAATACCGAAAAAGAGAGGTAATGACGCTATTAAATAAGTGTGACTCTTTACCTAACTGGAAACCTGAAATATTTTTAGAAGAAGGGCTTAAGCGGATAATAAATCAAGAGCTAGCAGGAAGGTGATATATGCTTTTTACAGTTGCTATACCCACATATAATAATGAAAAAACAATTAAACAGGCAATTCTTAGTGCAATTAACCAGAGTTTTGAGAAAGAATATGAAATATTAGTTGTTAACAATTGTTCAACAGACAAGACACTGGAAATTCTTAAAGAATTTGAAAATTACATTCGAATAATTAACAATGACAAAACGGTTACTATGTATGAAAATCATAATATTTGCTTAACAAATGCTAAAGGCAAATATATAATATTTTGTCATTCCGATGATATGTTAACAAGGGATTCACTAAAAATACTTAATAGTGTTATTACAGACCGCTTGTACCCTGAAAAGTATGTTGTTTGGGGAAGGAGTTACTTTAGAGATTTTGAGAAATCATATTTACAATCAAATGCCAAACTTAATAATGTTTTAGCAGGGGAGAGGGCAATTGTTCCATTTTGTTATGGAGGATTAACCCCGTCCGGAACTTGCTATAGCAGAGAAACCTTTCTCCAGTTGGGAGGCTTTATTAGAAGTAATACTAAACTTGCGCCTTCTGATATGTCTACCATGCTATTATTAGCGAGTAATGGTTTTGAATTTGAAATGATAGATAGATTATTGTTTGAAAGAAAGGAAGCGACTACAGCAATAGTTAGCCAGTACTCAGAAACTCTAGAATCGGTTAGAGATACTTTAATGGAATTAAATAAGAGACTTTGTAAGCAATCCTGGGAAATGGCTGTTAACAATTCCTTAAATCTGAAAAATGATCCAATAGTTTTTCATAACGCGGTACTACAGATTGAGAAAAACCGGAAACTATCCAAATATTACATTAAAAGACTGATTAAGAAGCCAAACACAATTTTGTTAATACTACTAAGAACGAGTTATAGAAACCTATATAAAAGTTTATTGCTAAATCTTTTTAGGAGATATTAAATGGAGCATAGTAATTTAAAGCACCAATTTATATCAGGTATTTCTATTACCTTTATAACACAATATTTTAATATTTTTGTTAATATTATAATAAGTGCAATTTTAGCGAGAATACTTACCCCTAGTGAATTTGGGATAGTTGCAATTGTTATGGTTTTCACTACTTTCTTTCAGCTAATAAGTCAATTGGGAATAGGACCTGCGTTAATCCAAAATAAACAATTAGAAGAAATAGATATTTCAAACATTTTTAAATTTATATTTTTCGTTTCACTGCTGGCTGGTATCGGATTTTTCTTCTTTGCCTATATAATTGCTGAATTCTATAATAATGAAGTATATATAGGACTTGGACAATTGTTATCGATATCTGTCTTTATTAGTACTTTAAACTCAGTACCTGTAGCATTACTTTTAAAAGAAAAGCGATTTAAGGCATTGGGAATAATTAATGTTCTGGCATCAGTGCTAGGAGGAACTACAGCAATTATATTAGCCTTCATTGGATTATCATATTATTCCATAGTTATACAGTCAATAGTAGTAGCTATAACAACTTTTGTTTTAAGTTTTGTTATTAGTGGTTTGAAGATAAAACGTGGTTTTAATATGAGAGGAATTAACTTGATTAAAGGCTATTCGGCGTACCAATTTTTGTTTAATTTTATAAATTACTTTTCAAGAAATTTAGATAATATTCTAATTGGAAAATTCATTGGACCAGTTGCGCTAGGATATTATGATAGAGCTTATAAATTAATGATGTATCCAGTTCTAAATTTAACACATGTGATAACACCAGTCATTCATCCGTTACTTTCGGATTATCATGAAAATAAAGAAAAGATATATTTAGTTTATAAAAAGCTTACAAAATACCTTGCAATGTTAGGTGTTCCAATAACTATAATGCTATTCTTTTATGCTAGAGATATTATATTGATATTCTATGGGAAACAATGGATTGATGTAGTCCCAACATTTAAGGTTTTAGCTCTTTCAATAATAATTCAAATCATTTTATCAAGTTCCGGATCTATATTTCAAGCAGCTGGAAAAACTGATTTGTTATTTTTGTCGGGTTTGTTATCAGCTACTACAATGGTAGCTGGAATAAGTATTGGTGTTGCCCTTGGCGAGTTAGAATATGTTGCGACTGGAATTCTGCTAGCAATGATAATAAATTTTTTTCAAACCTATTATATTCTTATAAATATAGTCTTAAAAGAAAGAATAATTGACTTTATATTGAATTTAAAAACACCATTTTATATAGGATTAATTTTAATAGCTGTTAATATCTTGATAAGTTTTAGTATAAATATAGATTTCTTTTTATATAACATTATATTTGGTTCCTCTATCAATTTAATTGTTTGGTTATTCTGTATTTATGTTTTCAAAGAAAATGAGTTTATGCATATAGATTCTATTATTAAACGGGTAAAAAGAAGTAATTAAAAAAAAGACGGTCTAGATATCGAAGAGGAAATCTACCTATTATATCGAATTATGATAAAAAAGTTGACTGGCATTCAAAAGACATTTTAACTTGGTTTGTGATATAATTAACAAGTATTTACCTTTTAACTTCTTTTAAAATAAGGAGGCCAATAAATATGGTAATTAAAGCGAATAACTCTTATAACCAAGTATTTGAGGATTTAAAAAAGAAGATTATAGATAGGACTGCAGTTATGGGGGTAGTTGGACTAGGTTACGTTGGTCTTCCGTTAGCGGTTGAAAAGGCCAAAGCTGGATATAACGTAATTGGCTTCGATATTCAGTCCAAAAGAGTTGATATGGTTAATCAAGCTATTAATTATATTGGTGATGTTGTGGATGATGATTTAAAAGATATAGTTAAGGCAGGTATGATTACTGCAACCACTGATTACTCTCAAATAGAAAAAGTGGATGCAGTAATGATCTGTGTACCGACTCCTCTCGATAAGTACCATCAACCTGATATCTCTTATGTCGAGAGTTCAACTAAGGAAATCTCAAAATATCTAAAACATGGCATGTTAGTGGTCTTAGAAAGTACAACCTACCCTGGAACCACTGAAGAAATAGTTATGCCGATTTTAGAAGAGACAGGTTTAAAGTGCGGAGAGGATTTCTTTTTGACTTTTTCACCGGAGAGAGTTGATCCGGGTAATAAATTTTATAACACCAAAAATACGCCAAAGGTAGTAGGGGGTGTAACCCCAAATTGCACAAAAGTTGCAGCTATATTATACCGCAATGTATTAGAAGGTGATATTTTTGAGGCAACAAGCCCAAAGGTAGCCGAAATGGAAAAAATCCTAGAGAATACGTTTAGAAACATTAATATAGCATTAGTAAATGAAATGGCCATTCTGTGTGAGAAGATGGGTATTGATATCTGGGAAGTTATCGAGGCTGCCAAAACTAAACCTTATGGATTCATGCCTTTCTATCCTGGGCCGGGGCTTGGGGGACACTGCATACCCATAGATCCCTTTTACTTAACTTGGAAAGCCCGGGAATTTGACTACCATACAAGGCTAATAGAGGTTGCCGGCGAAATAAACAACTACATGCCTGAATTTGTAGTGGAACGGACAATGAAAATTTTAAATCAATTTAAAAAGTCTTTGAATGGATCCAAGATTCTCCTGTTGGGAGTGGCTTATAAAAATGATATTGACGACTTAAGAGAATCTCCGGCTCTAAAAGTAATCGAACATTTGGAAAAAAGTAATGCTGAAGTTCTGTATCATGACTCCTATATTCCAGAGTTTAATTATAAAGGGAAACTGTATATATCTACCGATTTAACCGAAGAAATCTTGAAAGACATTGATATAGTGATCATAACAACGGAACACAGTAACGTGGATTATCAATTTATTTTAGATAATGTTCCCGTTGTTTTTGATACAAGAAACGCTACAAAGGACTTAGCCAATAAAGACAAAGTTATAAGGTTATAGTTAGGGGGCTTTATCAGTGGATCGAAAATTTGGTTTTGCCATAATCGGCTGTGGACGGATTTCCGGTAAACATATCGAAGGAATTATAAAGAACTCAGAAGAGGCTAGATTAGTTGCGGTTAGTGATATTGATGAGGATAAAATAAATTCAACCAAATCTAAATATAAGGAACTCGGAGGCCCAAACGAGGTCAAGGAGTACCAAGGTTATAAAGACTTATTAAAAGATGAAAATGTGGCTATTGTTTGTATTGCAACGGAAAGTGGCTATCACTCTGAAATAGTGATGGACTCTTTGCAGGCAGGCAAGCACGTGATTGTTGAAAAACCGATGGCTTTATCAATTGAAGATGCTGATAGAATGATACAGATGGCAAGAAAAAATAATTTAAAGCTTTGCGTTAGTCACCAAAACCGTTTTAATCCACCAATTCAAAAACTCAGGAATGCTCTTGAGGAAAACCGTTTCGGAAGGCTCATTCACGGAGTGGCCAGTATTAGGTGGAACAGAAATGAGAATTATTATAGCCAAGCTCCATGGAGAGGGACCTGGGCTTTAGACGGTGGAACTTTAATGAATCAATGCATTCATAATGTTGACCTGCTTCTATGGACGATGGGTGAAGTTGAACATGTATATGCCCAAACTGATACTTTTCTGAGAGATATTGAAGCCGAGGATGTGGGTGTGGCTGTTTTAAGATTTAAGAACGGGGCCTTAGGAATTATCGAGGGAACTGCCTGCGTGTTTCCGAAGAACTTGGAAGAAACGTTAAATATCTTTGGGGAAAAGGGAACTGCCTGCATTGGTGGGATAGCAGTAAATAAAATTGAAACCTGGCGCTTTGCCGATAATCTGGAAAGTGAAGCGGAGATTTTAGATGCTCAAGTAGCTGACCCGGATTCTGTCTATGGTTGTGGTCATACACCACTAATTAAGGATATGATTGACGCTGTTAGATTTGACAGGGAGCCTTTGATAAATGGAGAAGAAGGTAAGAAGGCTTTGGAAATAATTTTGGCCATCTATAAGTCAGCCAGAACAGGACAACCAGTTAGGTTACCTTTAGATAATTATTCAACCGTAACGGGAGTGGATAATTCATGAACAACAACTTTATAGCTGATTCGGCTACAATAGGAGCAAGTTTAGAAATAGGCCACTTTAACGTTATTCAAGATAACGTTGAAATAGGGGATAATGTATCGATAAGTAATAACGTTACTATTTATGCTGGAACAAAGATTTGTTCCGGAGTTACTATTGGTGATAACGCCGTCTTAGGCAGACCACCTAAACCTGCACACACTAGTACCGTAAAGCTAGATTGTGATTTACCCAGACTGGTTATCGGGGAAGACGCCACTATAGGTACTTCTGCTATCATCTATGCAGGAAGCATGGTTGGTAGAAACAGTCTTGTAGCAGACTTAGCTTCTGTTAGAGAAAACAGCTCTATTGGGGACTTTGTTATCATCGGCCGAGGAGTAGCAGTGGAAAACCATGTAACCATCGGCAATTATACCAAGATACAAACGGGTTCCTATATCACAGCCTATATGGAAATTGGGGAGAAAGTATTTATTGCTCCAATGGTCACAACTACTAATGACAACTTTATGGGTAGGACCAAGGAAAGGTTTAAACTCATAAAGGGAGCATCTATAAAACGTGGCGCTCGGGTAGGCGGAGGTTCGATCCTCTTACCTGGAGTTGTAATTGATGAAGAAACTTTTATAGCTGCTGGAGCTTTAGTCACTAAAGATACTCAGGAAAAAAAGATTTACAAGGGGGTCCCGGCAAGGGAAATAAGAAATGTCCCTGCAAAGGAGCTCTTAAAGAATCAAGAGTAGGGGGAAATTAACTTGCAGATTCCATTACTGGATTTGAAAGCTCAGTATGAAAGTCTTAAAGCTGACATTGATAAAGCAGTAATTGACGTTTTGGAAAGTGGTCATTATGTTTTAGGCCCAAATGTTAAGTTATTAGAAGAAGAAATAGCCACTTATTGTGGTGTCAGCTATGGAATAGGTGTAGCTAATGGGACGGATGCCTTGTTACTATCTCTAGTGGCTTATGGTATAGGTCAGGGAGATGAGGTTATAACCTCGCCTTTTACCTTTTTTGCCTCTGCAGAGGTAATCTCTCAGGTAGGCGCTACCCCGGTTTTTGTTGACGTAGATCCTAAAACCTACAACATTGATGTTGCAAAGCTAGAAGAAAAAATAACCAAGAAAACTAAGGCAATAATACCAGTGCATATCTTTGGCCAAACGGCCGATATGGATCTGATTATGGAATTAGCAGAAAAGTATAATCTAATCGTCATTGAAGATGCTTGCCAAGCCATTGGGGCGGAATACAAGGGGCTAAAAGCAGGCTCAATTGGTCATACAGGGTGCTTTAGTTTTTTTCCTACCAAAAACCTGGGCGGCTATGGTGATGGTGGCATGATAGTTACAAATGATGAAAACGTTTTTAAGAAACTAAAGATACTAAGAGCACATGGGAGTAGCCCTAAATATTATCATAGTGTGATAGGCTATAACAGCAGGTTAGATGAAATTCAGGCCGCGATGCTCAGAGTAAAGTTTAGAAGAATTGACAAATGGAATCAAGAACGCTTTAAGAAGGCCTTAGTGTATGATAAGTTATTAAAGAACACACCCTTAGTGTTACCTCAGCGGATGGCCGATAAAAAGCACGCTTATCATTTATATACAATTCAGACGGAATATAGAGAAGATTTAGCTAACTTCCTGAAGGAAAAAGGAATTAGTACCGGCATTTATTATCCGGTACCACTTCATCAGCAGGAAGTTTATAAAGAGTTAGAGTATGGCCAAGGTTCTTTTCCGATAGTTGAAGAGTTAGTTAAAAAAACTCTCTCTATACCTTTATATCCTGAAATAAGAGGAGACCAACAGGAATATGTGTGTAATCGCATAAAGGATTTTTATAGCAAAATAATCTAATTGTTTTGTGGGTGTATTTATGAACTACAATCGCATTATTAAAAACATTTTGTATCTCTTTTTTGGAAATATAAGCGTAAAGATACTAGGTGCAACGGCTGCAATCCTTATTGCCAGATACTTGGGAGCTGAAAACTTTGGTATTTTAAGTGTGGCTATAGCTTTTGCTACTGTTGCAGGTTACTTCACCGATCTTGGATTAACCCACACCTTAATGAGAGAAGGAACTAAGCCAGGTGCGGATATACCAGTATTAATGGGTAGTTTTCTGAAGGTAAGAATACTATTTTCATTACTAACTGCATTGGTTTCAGGGTTCATTATTTTCATTTTTTATGAAGACCCGGTACTTCAACAAGTTTTGTTTTTAATGGTGTTACCTACAATTTTTGGTGCTTCTTTACAAGGCTTAGGGGTGGCATATTTTCAGGTAACACAAGAGATGAAATACACAGCTTTTATTAGATCCGTATCTGGAATAATAACAGCAGGAACTCTTTTCCTAGCGATAATTTTTAAATGGTCAGTATTTGTAGTTGCAGTTGCTTACGGGCTATCTAGTATCATAGGAGGGCTATATAGTCTATGGCTCCTAAGAAGACGGATAAATCTGCTACGTGGTTGGAATAAGGCTTTGCTTAGTGGACTTGGAAGTTTCACACTTGCCGGTATTACCATGCTTTTAATACCTCAGCTTGGTCCGTTAGTTTTGGAAAAGGTAAACACTTTGACACAAGTCGGTCTTTTTGCTGCAGCTTATAGGTTTCCATCCATGCTATATCAAATTCCAGGAATTTTGGCTGCTGCCTTTTATCCGGCATTGTTTGAGTTGGGAAATAAAAAAGATGAGCCTGGACATTTTAAACTAAGTGTCTTGGAGTTAAAGACAATGAGCTTTTTGGGCATTTTGTTGGCCTTACCTTTCTTTATTTTTCCCGAATGGATTATTCATATGTTACTTGGTGAGGAATGGCTTAGTTCGTCTCCTGCCTTACGTATTTTAGCATTGGTTGTAATTTTGCAAAGTATCAATTCTCCCTTGGCAGACTCTTTAACAACGAGGGGAATGCAAGCTAGAAGAACATTCATTTTGGTCATAGCGTTTAGTTTAGGATTTCCCTTATATTACTTCCTAGGTAGTTTCTGGGGTTCATTAGGAGGAGCTATCTCTGCAATTAGCATAGAGTGTATACTACTATTTGGATTTGTCCTTGCCAATCCTACCGGGTGGAGCATGTTGCAGAACATTTGGATAAATTCTTTGGCCTTTATGCTAACCATGCTTTTTTATTATCTTACTCCAATAAACAAGTATCCTTTTTGGGGAATCGTATTGGCTTGTCTAATCTACGCCAGTATCGTTATTTTGCTGGATAAAGATTTACGGAGAGTATTGGTTAATTGGCAAGATGCACTTAAACCGAATTATTGAGAATGGCTAGGTGAAAGAATGAAAGACAACGTTCTGCAAAAAATTAAGAGTCTTAAGATTGAAGATATTGCAGTACTCATTGTTTTACTAGCTATGGCAATGGGTTTTATTCGGTCCGCATTTATTGGCTCTTTAAATCCCCTAAGAATTGTCATTTTATCTATTTGGATCATTCCATTATACAAAATTATAAAATCAAAATCCTTTGAGCTAAAGCATATAAAGACTAAAAAGAGACTGATCTACCTTGCATTTTGGTTTTTCTATGCGACTTTGTCCTGGTTGTGGGTTGAATCTATGGTTGGTTATTATCGACATATAGTATTTTTATTTGTCAATTTATCTTTTGTCTTTTTATGTGTTTTATATTTACAAAAGGAGAAGCACTTCAAAGTTATCTCGTTTTTATGGCTTATTGCACTATTGTTAAACATAGCACTTAGTTTATGGGAAATTATTACTGCTAACCATCTGACTGTTTCTAGGTTTGGGGATGGTGAAAGGATAATACCAACTGGTGTATTCTACAATGAAAACGAATTGGCTAGTTTTTTTAGTCTTGCACTCCCTTTTGTCTTAATGACCTTTGCCTCTAACCTACGCAATAAGATAATAGTAAAAATTGTTCTTTTTACTATACTGGCATTTACTATTTATGGAATATTTGTCACGCATTCAAGGGCTAACTATATTGTAATAATTGTTATATTCCTTCTATATCTTTTCTTAACGGTGAGGAAAAAGGACTTTCTGTTAGGTATTGTTAAAGGGGTTTCACTTGCGTTAGCGTTAGTAATGTCTATATATGTTATCCATTCTGTAATGGTTCCAGCTTCACAAGTTTATCGTAGCTATATTAACGAAAAAATAACTTTTCACAATAAAGACACAAAACTAAAACAAATACAACAAAGTTTTCAGAAAGCGCCTTCTAATGAAGGGCTAGGTGAGACTTTAACCAAGCAGATGGAGTCAGTTGTTCAGACTAAAGTTGAAGGTAGCTCTAATCAGATAAGAATTAACTTAATAAGAAATGGCTTAATGTTCTTTCAGGAAAGTAAAGGCTTAGGAGTTGGAGCAGGTAACCTAGAATATTACTTGGAGTATAAAGCTAAATATAATACCTATGGAAATTTAAATATGCATAACTGGTGGATTGAAATTTTGGTAAACTATGGGGCTGTAGTATTTGTAGGCTATGTCGTTTTCTACCTCAGCATAATATATGAGTTATTTAAACTTAGGTCTACCCCTTTAACTAAGTTTCAAGCTTATTTTAGGGACAGTTTATTACTTTCATTAATTGGATTTGCTTTTGCAAATATCAGTGCAGGGAGTGTAATTAACTTTTATCCGCAATGGATTCTCTTTGGATCAGCCCTAGCTTTTCTTAGTTCGGTTTATTTAGAGAAAGCAAAGGAAGTCAAGGAGGTCTAAAGATAATGAGCAAAGTTGAAACAGTTATTGTAACAGATACTTTTCCGAGGAATAGTGATGATTATTACGGTAAGGCAGTTTACGATTTAGTTCGTGAACTAGTTAAATTAAATGTAAATATCTCCGTTTTAACTCCTGTGCATACAGAGTTAAAAGACAATAGTTTTAGGATTATATCTCCAAAGAAGGCTCTACCTCAGATAAAATATATTACATTAATTCTAAATTTTTGTTATGTTGCCATAAGGCTTTTATTACTACTGATATTCAACAAGCAAAAAGTTATCCATGTCCAATGGGTATTCCCTTATGGAATTATCGGGGTCTTACTAAAAGTTTTTTTTGATGTCAAAGTTGTCATTACAGCTAGAGGATCTGACCTAAGAGTCATTCCAAATAGAAGCTCATTAGTTAAAAAGCTAATTGAGTATAGCTTGCGAAAAGCAGATTATGTCACTTGTGTTAGCGATGAACTAAAAGCTTTGGCAATAAAACTTAAAGCTAGGTCTGATGAGACAACTACAATTCCCTCGTCTGTCAACCAAAAGGTATTTAATCCAAACATAAATAGTGAGTCAATAGTCCGTAAATATAACTTGAAGGATAACTTTTCAATCTTATTTGTAGGCAATCTAATACCATTAAAAGGGATTAAAGAGCTCTTAGAAGGCTTTGGGGAATATACGAAGACAGATCCTACAGCTAAATTACTCCTTATAGGTAGTGGGCCTTTGGAAGATTATATTACAAATTACATTAATGAAAACCAACTACAGAAAAATATAGTCTTAGTTGGTAAGGTTCCACATAGTAAAATATCTGAATACATGAACGCCGTCGATTGCTTTATTTTACCTTCTTATTCAGAGGGGTTACCCCTTGTAATACTTGAGGCCATGGCCTGTGGGTTACCTGTTATAGCTACAAGGGTTGGAGGTATACCGGAAATAGTAGTTGACGGTAATACGGGTTTATTAATAAACTCTAAAAGTTCAACCGAAATTAACGCAGCAATCAGTAAACTTAAAGAGAATGAAGAAATGAGATATTCCATCGCAAAACAAGCCTTAGCAGCTGTTTCAGGCAGATACTCGTTTCAATATGCTGCCAAAGAAAACTATAAGGTGTATCAGAAAGTATTAGAATAACATTAAGGGAGTATAATGCTATGAAGCTTTGGTACGTATGCCAAGTTAATTTAAATAGCCAACATGCAGAAGCTGTGCATGTTAAAGAGGTTGTTAAGAACCTGATAGATGAAGGGGTTCAGGTAACTTTATTTGCTCCCAAACAGGATGGACAAGTTAACTTACCTTGTGAATTAGTGGAAATAGACTTTAATAAGACTGCAAAGGGATATTTAAGCTTTCAATATAAACTTTTAAAGTTAATGAGAAGGCATATTTCTGGATCTAAACCAGATATTATTTATGTACGGCACTCTGCTCTAATGGTGGCCCCGTATCTATTTGGTTGGAGAAAACAGATTAGAACCTTTGTTGAAATTAATGGGCTTTTTGTAGATGAAGTAAAAGATCTTCATAATGTAAGTAACTCAATGGTCTCTCTAGTAGGTTATTTGGAGAAGTTTGCTTTAAGTAAGTCCTATAAGGTTGTTGCTGTAACAAAAGGATTGAAGGACTTCTTGGTTGAAAAATATCATTTGTCTAATGATAAAGTAGCTGTGATTGAAAATGGAGCTAATACAGATTTGTTTAGACCTATTAACAAAGCAGAAGCCCTAGAAATAACAGGTTTATCAAAGGAAAATTTATATTTGGGCTTTGTTGGTAATATTGCTCCTTGGCAGGGATTAATTAATCTAATTGAGGCTTTCAGAATAATAGGTCATAAATATCCGGAATTAAAGGCTGTTATAGTTGGTGATGGCCCCAGCAAAAGGGAATTAGAGAAGAAAATAAATGAATATAGCTTGGAGGAAAGCTTTGTTTTTACTGGTTCTGTTCCTTATGAGGAGGTTCCTTATTACATTAATTCCTTTAATATGACAGTAGCCCCTTTTAATGCAGGCAGAAACAGTAAGATAGGTATTTCACCTCTTAAAATTTATGAGTATCTTGCTTGTGGTAAGCCAGTAATCGCTTCGAGGATAAAGGGTATTGATAAACTGATAGAAGACAACGAGCTTGGATATCTAGTAGACCCTGATTGTCCTCAATCACTGGCTAAGGCAATAGAAAAAGCGATACAAGAGCATAAAGAATTTCCCTCAGAAAGATTAAGGGAATTGATTGTGAATCACTATAGCTGGAAGGCTGTAGCACAAAAAATAGTGTTACTGTCTTCAGTTAAAGATATATAAGTATAAACACTATTATTGCCCAAATCGGAATACTGATTAAAGTTCCGTTTATGAGTCCCTTTATAAATCTAGAATCTTCATTTATACTGTTCATGCTACAATCTCCTTTACTAAGTGATTATATTATTTTAGCCTAAAAAGTAATGGTTTAAACTTTTAGCTTTGGAGGTATTTTTATGCAGCAAGTTAAATTTTGGATGCCATCCTTACTTTGGATGGGCCTTATTTTTTATCTTTCTAGTCGAACCGGATCTGAGCTCGGTTCTTTGTTTCCTTTTTTAGATTCCTTTAATTGGGGCCATTTAGTGGCTTATTTTGTATTGGCACTGTTATTTTACTTCGCCTTAAATCGAACGATAAAACCTAAGCATATCTATCTTTGGGCAATTTCTTTGTCTATTCTTTACGGCATCACCGATGAATTCCATCAAGCCTTTGTCCCAAACAGATACCCTGATATTAAGGATCTAATAAATGATGCTCTTGGAGCTAGTGTCGCCATGCTATTGGTTTGGTATAGAAATAATAGTTTGTCGAAAAATCACTGAAATAATAAATTGATGTGTTCTTATCAAACTGATATAATCGGTACAGTGCTGTAAATTTATGGAGGTTGTTTATGAAGAATGTTAAGAAGAATAAGAAGGCTCTGCTAGCCTTAGGCTTGGTAGCTTTGTTTGTTATAATTGCTATACCTAGTTATATCATATACTCAAATCTATTTTTGGGTTCTAAGAATGATAGCCCTAAGCAGCAAGAAACCGCTCCACAAGTAGAGAAAAAGGAACCTTTTTTTAAAGCTCCTGTTAATATTCTGGTTATGGGAATAGATCAAAGGGGAGAAGAAAAAAGTAGAACAGACACCATTATGGTCTATAGACTAGACCCCATTACTAAGGAAATCAGATTACTTTCCATTCCTAGAGATACTTATGTGAATATTCCTGGCCGCGGCATGGATAAAATCAATCATGCTCACGCTTTTGGTGAAGTAGAACTTACTATTCAAACCGTTGAGGAATTTTTAGATATCAAGATAGATCATTACCTTAAAACCAATTTTGAAGGTTTTAAAGGTTTAATTGACTTAATCGGTGGGGTAACCATTGATGTCGAGAAAAATATAACTGGTACTGATATTAAACCTGGCCTACAGACTTTAACTAGTGAAGAGGCCTTAGCTTATGTCCGAGACCGTAAAGACCCTATGGGCGATATCGCTAGAGTAAAAAGACAGCAAAAGTTTATTAAGGCTTTAGGTGATGGTGTTGGTAAATTTGAACCCAAGTGGAAGTTAATTCAGGTGGCTCCGAAGCTCTATTCGAATGTAGATACCGATATCCCCGTTAAAGCTGGGGAAGAGCTAATTGCGATTCTGCGTGGAGTGGATATGGAAAAGTCGGAGATTGAAGTGATCCCGGGTTGGTTTTATAACAAGAACGGTGTCAGTTACTGGAAGCCTGATGACGCCGAAACTAAAGAAGTTGTAAGTAAAATATTTAAAGAAGAGGCACCTATAAGTGGTTCCGAAACAAGTCGGGAAAAATCTACAAAATAAGTTTTAGCGTGATTTTTAAAAGCAGAGGATGAGAATATAACTTCTCATCCTCTAACCTTTTTTGGGGAATAATCGGATAACTTGTCAAAAAGAAGGAAAACAAGCTTTTGTGAAGAATGTAACTTGACAATGGGAAGAAATGGAGATGATCCAATGACATTACTCATGTATGGGTCACTGGCTGTGGCTATTGTCTGCATAATCGGATATGTAATTTTAATTCACTTTAAAAGCAGGGCCTTTGTTTATCGTGCGCAAATTAAAAAAGCCCTATTATTTGGGGGAGTTATATTTTACCTTGTCTTTTTTGGATTGTCTGTTCACACCTATCAAGGTCATAAGGCCTCTATTCAAACCATTTCCGATGAAACAAAAGGAAACATCAAGAAAGCGATGGCGTCTTTTACAACTAGCAATTTGAATGCAACAGTAGCTAACTCTAGAATTAATGTAAAGATAAGGACTTCCCCTCCTAAGTTCCAACCAAATAAACCCATGATCCTGCAACTGTTGATTGCTAATGAATCAGACTCTGAGGTAAAAGATCTAAGAATGAACTTCCTTGAGGGAGATTTAGCCAGTTCTTTTATTATTAATGAAATTAAGGGGAATTCCAAATTAAACATATTTGATAATATTATTACTTTGGGCACCTTAAAAGCCGGTGAAACCAGAAAAATTGAATTTGATTTAACCTCTAAAAACGCTGTAAGTTATATAGGCCGAATTGTTTGGCAAGCAGGAAATAATTATATTTTCGGTGAGGATAATAAGCCACTAGAATCCATAATTTCTTTAGAGTTAGATGAGGAGTATGAGAACCCTAAGGATGAAGCCTTTGATGATTTTGTTGACTTAAAGCCTATCGATGAGCTAATAGAAGAACCGGATACTACCGATGAAGATTTAATAATTGTTGAGACAGATGACCAGGACCTTGCTAATGATGAATTAGATCCTGCTGATTCTGAGAATACTCAAGAGCAGCCAGAAGATACTGATACAAGCGTGGTAGAAGATGTTTACGATAATGACAGCTTACAAGAAGGTGAATAAATTGATTGATATCCATGCCCATATCTTACCCGCTCTAGATGATGGACCTAAAGACTTAGACATGGCCTTAGAGATGGCTAGAATAGCCAATCAAGACGGAATAGAAAAGATAATTGTGACTCCCCATGTAATTCCTGGGGAGTTTGATTTATCTAAAGAAATAATATTAGCTGCGGTTGCCGATTTCAATCAAGAGCTTAAGGCGAACGATATAGCTTTAGAGACCTTACCCGGTGCAGAGAACTATCTTGACTTAGAGCTTGTGCAAAAGGCTAAAGACTATAAGTTAATGACCTTAAATAATGGTGGTAAATACGTTTTAATAGAGCTACCTATGCAGTCTTTTCCCCAGTACACGGAACAGATATTTTTTGAGTTAAAGCTTCTAGGCCTGACTCCAATTTTAGCTCATCCTGAAAGAAATTTAGCTATTATGGAAGAGCCGAGCCTACTTTATAACTTAATTAGCAAAGGGACTTTGGCGCAAATTAATGCCAACAGCCTTTCAGGAGCCTTCGGTAAAACCGTGGCTGCAAATGCAAAAACTTTTCTAGAACATAACTGGGTGCAATTTATGGCCACCGATTGTCACTCTTGTGGGACAAGAGGACCAAGACTTAAAGAAGGCTTTAATATAGTTTCTGATTTGGTAGGAGCAGAAAAGGCAGAAGAACTAGTTTTAATCAATCCTCAAAAGGTAATCAACGGAGAAGCTATAGAACTTATAAACTTAAGGGAGTACAATCCATCTAGAAATGTCTGGCAAAAAATTAAAAGTAAGCTGTTTTAAAAGTTTTACAAATAATCCTAATAGCAGTAGTTGTCTGTAGTCAACCAAATGGTTGGCTTATTTTTTTGCCACTATAACCATAGCACTGAAAAAGAAGGAAGTAAGTGGATAGTATTGAAGTTAAATAAATTATTGGAAAGAATGATAGTTGGGCTAGAATGAAAGGAGACGACACATGATGTTAGACTTATTAAAATCACGCCGAAGTATTAGAAAATATCAAGATAAGCAAGTTGAAAAAGAAAAAGTAGATGCTATTATTAAGGGGGCCTTATTAGCCCCATCTTCAAGGTCAAGGAGGCCTTGGGAGTTTGTAGTAGTTACTGACAAAGAAATACTAAAAAATCTTTCACAATGTAGAGAGCATGGTTCCCAGTTTCTGGCAGGGGCGCCTATGGGGATAGTAGTTATAGCTGACCCAGAAGTTTGTGATGTCTGGATAGAAGATGCCTCTATTACTTCAATTATTATTCAGCTCACTACTCAATCCTTAGGGCTTGGATCTTGTTGGATTCAGGTCAGGGAGAGATTTAACTCCGACAATGTGAAAGCAGAAGAGCACATAAAGGAGACTTTAGGGATACCTGAGAAATATCATGTGGAGTGTATCATAGCAACTGGCTACCCGGCAGAACAGAAAAAACCCTATGACGAAGGGGAACTACTTTACAACAAAATCCATAGAGAAACTTATTAGGGGTCTGACCCCTAATAAGATTAAAGGCCAAGCTATTTTCATAGCTTGGCCACAAGGGAGGAAATGGGCACCTAATTGCCCGTTTTTTTCATTTTAGTTGTCTTTTTCTTGTTTTGCTTTAAAAACTCTAGATAACTGTCTAACATTTTTAGTTTTTTATCTGTTTCTTTAGCTAATCCCGCTTTAGACATTAAAATCACCCCTCAGTGTTGTCTACTTAGATTATTACCAAATAAAGGAATATCTAAACCTACTCCTCACAAATTTTCTGTATTTTTCATAGTCTGCAGGAGAAGTTAATTTTATTTATGAGGAGGAGAAAGATTTTATGACTAAAACATACAGCTCTAAGAATTTCTTTGGTCTAGTTGATGTCACAAAGGTGGAGTATAGCAAATTTATAAATCCTGAGAACAATAGAGAAAATTTTAGAGTAACTATCGAATGTACAGATATGACAAAGGAATATGATTTAAACACGCTTACTAGTCCTGACCGTATTTATGTAGATATTTATAATAGTGTATTAAAAGTTGCAGATAAAACTATTGAGGTTAAAGATGATTTAGTAAAGGCTATTCGTTTAGGTCAATTTAACGAAACAACTGTGAGAGTTGTTGTAGATTTAAAACGAATGCCGGAACAAGATACAGAGCTTTGTACCGTGCGGAATCAATTGTGCATTGATATCTTTAAGAAGTATTAGCCGAGTGGTCAATTTTCTAAGGACAATTTTATTTATGAGGAGGAAGAAGATTCTATGATTAAAATATATAACTCTAAGACCCAAGCGATTATGGAAATGGAAATGGAGGAGTATCTTAAAGGCGTAGTAGCCTTTGAAATGCCGGCCTTGTTTGAGCTTGGGGCACTGAAAGCTCAAGCGGTAGTGTCTAGAAGCTATGCCCTGCGCAGGCTGAAGAAGGGCTCAACGGAAGACCATCCTGATGCGCCACTTTGTACAGACTCTAAGCACTGTCAGGGCTGGTACAGTAATCAAGAATTAAGAGATAAGTGGGGAACTGATTTTGATAAGTATATGGCTCGGATCTCTGAAGCTGTAAACGCAACTAAAGCTCAGATCGTTTATTATAAGGATAAAGTGATAGATGCAGTCTTCCATTCAACTTGTGGAGGTAGGACAGAAACCGCAGAGAACGTATGGGGTAATGAAATTGCTTACCTAAAGAGTGTAGAGTGTGATTACTGTAAAGAGTCCCCTCATTACAGGAGTACTCAAGAAGTTTCCACTAAGGATTTGAGAGAGCGGTTAGGACTTACAGAACTTAATCTTTTTGATATAGACCGGAATGAAAATCAGAGAGCAGAAAAAGTAAGTGCCGAAGGGAAAACCTATTCAGGTACAGAGTTTCGCTCTAAGGTCGGACTTAAGTCAACCTGGTTTACCCCGGTTATCGATAAGGTAGTCTTTCAGATGAAAGGCTTTGGGCATGGTGTTGGGATGTGCCAATGGGGCGCGGACGGCCAGGCCAAAGAGGGTAAAGGTTATCAAGCTATTGTAGAGTATTATTATACCGATGCAACTGTCAAGGAAGCCTTAGCAGAGGATAACAAACTAATGTATGGGGCTCAGCCTAGTCTTATTACAGTTCTAAATGCGCGTCACGGCATATTTGATGAAGCTGATGATGGTAAGCTTAGATCTAGAGTGGTAGTTGATTTATCTGGACCTGTTGAAGGTTTTAGTGCAAATACCCTTTCTGATCCTGATAGATTATATGTAGATATTCCTAAAACTAAGCTTGGTGCTATAAATACTGATATTAAAGTCGATGATGGGTTAGTTAAAACTATCCGCTTAGGACAATTTGATGAGACTACAGTAAGAGTTGTTCTAGATCTTGTTAAACCAGCACCTTATAGTGTTTTCACTTTAGGAGAAGATAATAGTGTAAACCCACCTAAACCTAATCGTTTGGTGATAGATGTAGTTAGGGATGCAGCACCTACTGCAGCACCAACTTCGGCACCGACAGTAGCACCTAAGCTATTGACCGGAAGACATATTGTGGTTGACCCAGGTCACGGAGGTTACGACTCCGGAGCTGTAGGTAATGGCTTAAGAGAAAAAAACCTTACCCTAGATATAGCTAAAAAGCTACAACAGCTTCTAGTGGGAGCCGGTGCTAAAGTCACCATGACTAGAACCACCGACACTTTTGTATCTCTTACTGAAAGAACTAGAATTGCCAATGCTACTAATGCTGAAATTTTTGTATCTGTGCATATTAACTCGGCGACCAGCAGCAGTGCCAATGGTTTAGAGACCTTCCATTATCCCGGCAGTACTAACGGAAAAAGACTAGCCACAGCCATTCAGAGTGAACTGGTTGAGGCTCTGGGTTGGAGGGACCGTGGTGTCAAAACTGCCTACTTCTATGTTCTCAGATATACAGATATGATAGCCGCTTTAGCGGAAAACGGCTTTATTGTAAACCCTGCTGAAGCTAAGGCTTTAAGTCAAAGTGAAACCAGAGCTAAAATGGCTAGAGCAATTTTTGAAGGCATAGTGGCATATTTTAGATAGGATGTCCACATCATATTGACATGGTAGTTCGATACTGGTAGAATGTGTATGTGAAAATTATGGGAAGGAATGATGCAAAGAATGGCTAAAAGATTATTTACTTCTGAATCAGTAACCGAAGGACACCCTGACAAAATTGCTGATCAAATATCAGATGCCGTACTTGACGCGATTTTTTCCGCAGACCCTAATGCCAGAGTAGCTTGCGAAACTTCCGTCACAACAGGATTGGTATTAGTAGCCGGAGAAATCACTACCAGTTGTTATGTTGACATACCTAAAGTTGTAAGACAGACGATTAGAGAAATCGGTTATACCAGAGCAAAATATGGTTTTGATGCCGATACCTGTGCCGTACTTACCTCTATTGATGAGCAATCTGCTGATATCGCCATGGGAGTGGATCGAGCTTTAGAAGCTAAAGAGGGCCGCATGTCTGAAGAAGAGATTGAGGCTACCGGTGCTGGGGATCAAGGTATGATGTTTGGTTATGCCTCCGATGAAACTCCTGAATTAATGCCGCTACCTATTTCTTTAGCTCACAAATTGGCTAAAAAACTTTCTGAAGTTAGAAAATCCGGTGAGTTAGCATACCTACGGCCTGATGGTAAAACACAGGTAACTGTGGAGTATGAAGATGATAAGCCAGTGAGAATTGATACAGTTGTAGTTTCTACTCAACACAGTCCAGACGTTGAGAGAGAAACTATTGAAAAAGATCTAATTAAACTAGTAATTAGACCTATCGTGCCTGAAGCTTATTTAGACGAAAATACCAAGTACTTGATTAACCCAACGGGTCGTTTCGTTATCGGTGGACCCCAGGGTGATGCCGGTTTAACCGGTCGGAAGATTATAGTTGATACTTATGGTGGTATGGCTCGTCACGGCGGTGGAGCTTTCTCTGGAAAGGATCCCACCAAGGTTGACCGTTCCGCGGCTTATGCTGCTCGTTATGTAGCTAAAAACCTTGTGGCTGCAGGGCTTGCCAATAAGTGTGAAGTTCAGTTAGCTTACGCCATTGGTGTAGCTAGACCTGTATCCATTATGATTGAAACCTTCGGTACCGGAAGACTACCAGAAGAAAAATTGGTAGAATTAGTGGAAAGAAACTTCGACTTAAGACCAGCAGGTATTATTAAGTCTTTAGATTTAAGAAGACCAATCTATAGACAAACAGCAGCTTACGGTCACATGGGTAGAACTGATGTGCAGCTGCCTTGGGAAAACCTTGATAAAGCTGAGATTTTAAAGCAAGAAGCAGGACTATAATATAAAATAATTAACACCCCTTTTGACTGGTGCATATAATGCATTAGGCAAGGGGGGTGTTTTGGTTTGGGAGAAAGTATCTATAAAGTACTTATTTTCTTGTTTGCAGTCTATGGTTTAACAGTAATCATAATTGAAGTGGCAGAAGTCTTTAAAGCAAAAAGGGGCGGTCAACCTAAAATAACCGTGATACTTAGGGTAATCAATCAAGAGGAAGTGATTGAAGGGATTATCCGGAAGATTTTAAAATTAAACCGGCAAGTAGGCGAAATGGAGCTAATCGTAATCGATGGAGGCTCCGTAGATGACACCTTGCCTATTTTAACCCGCCTCACGTCTCAGGGGCAATTTTATTTAGTGTCCTCTAAACATAGTAAAGAGTTTTTATTAGACGTATTTGAGCAATCCTCAGGAAAGCTGGTTTGCTATTTAGATTTAGAGAAGGATTTAGAACTTATTAATAATCCCGAGAGACTAGGCAGAATTCTTAGGGATATAGCTTAATAAAAAAAAATACTTAGGGGAAATCAGCTCTAAACTTTTGTTTAGGGCTGATTTTTTAGCAGGGAACTTGTGGCTTTTGTCGAAATATCCCTTAATATACTTTTTTTGTTTGGGAGCGAATAATAAGGTGTCAAGAAATAGAAGGATTTTAAGTGCGATATATCTACTAATATTAACGGGTTTAGGCTACGGGATGCTCTTTGGACTTTTTCCAAGTCTAAATATAGATCTCTGGTATGAATACGCTTTATTCATGCTGGCCGCTATGGCTGTAAATTGGTTTGGCATTAACTTTAACAATGGCAGCATAAACGCTTCTTTTGCCATTATTTTTAGTAGTTTTTTAGTCTTTGGCTCCGCACCTACCGTTTGGATCGGTGCTCTGGCTGGTTTGTTTAGTAATGGCATCATGAACCGGGGGCAGCCCTTTGGCCAAACTTTATACAATGGTGCGCAAAGTGCCTTGACCATAACCTTGGCTGCTTTATTATATACTTTGGCCGGCGGTGTTTCAGTGGACCGTCTGAGCTTAGCTAATTTAACACCTTTAGTGATTTTCGTGGTTTGTTATTTTGTTTTTAATCACGTATTTATCAACCTGTACTTAAATACCTATTCTAAAAAGAGTAGAACTTGGTGGAAGCAGGTTGTCCGGTGGGATGCCGTCCTATTTAGTTTTTCTGTGCCTGTTGCGATGGGTTTTACCTATATCTATTTATCCCAAGGCTTGACCTTAACAGTTTTAGCCTTTATACCTCTGTTATTTTTACAAAAGTTGATTCAGGTCTATATCAATTTAGATATTGCCAATCGAGAATTAAAGGCCTTGTATCAAGTTACGAAGACCATTGGCAAGGAATTAGATGTCCAAAAGACTCTAGATGCAATTTTAAAAGAGATTCAGAGCGTCATAAATTACCATACAGGGGTTATCTATCTCTATAATGATAGTAAGGGTTGCCTTATTCCTAGGGCGATCGAGAGCCCGCAATATGAGCATATTAAGAATCAGAATATTTTTATCGGTGTAGGTTTAATAGGTTCTGTAGCTGAGAATAAAGCACCTGAACTTATTGATGATGTTTCCGAAGAACCTTTACTCCAAGAACTACCGGGAATCCATCAGTTTTTACGGAGTCTCCTAGTTGTGCCCATGCTCGTGGGTAACCGGGTAGTGGGTGTCATCGCTCTTGGCAGTAAAAACAGAGCGGAATTTTCCGAGGAGCAGTTAAAACTACTTTCCATCTTAGCGGGACAAGCAGCTGTAGCTACGGCTAACTCCTTGCTATACAGAAAAGTGGGAAATATGGCTGTCACTGATGGTTTAACTAAGGTCTATAACCATAGATTCTTTTACAGTAAGCTTGAAGAAGAGTATAATCACTGTCAGAAGCACAATCAGACCCTGGCAGTAGTACTGCTTGATATAGACAATTTTAAGCGCTTTAACGATCAATACGGCCATTTATCAGGGGATATGGCTTTAAACTCTGTGGCTAGAATTGTGATGCAACAGTCAAGAGACAGGGATACGGTGGCCCGCTATGGTGGAGAAGAGTTTGCTTTGATTTTACCGGGAACCGATCGTGAAGGAGCTTATTTAGTAGGAGAGCGGATTAGAGAGGCCATTGCCAAGTATCCTTTTAAGCCTAAGGTAGATCACCCCGCTGTTAATCTTACTGTAAGTATTGGCATTACAATCAGTAAAGAAGGCTACACTATGAAGGATTTAGTTGAGGAAGCAGATAAAATTTTATATCAGGCTAAACGGATGGGCAAAAATAGGGTGGAAATTTCAAAAGATTAAAGAAAATCACTCCTTTTTATTCTAACTAAGGAATAATTTGATAAATTATTGGCAATAACATAACTAGTTAGGATTTAAAAAAGGAGGCAATTCAATATGGAATCACTTTTAGAAAAAACCAGAGGTATGAACAGACTGATTCAGGACAAGGGCGGTCCTGTAGACTTCGAGGATCTAGCGGTTATCTTAGCTAACTATACAAAAACCTCGGTATTTATGGTGGGTAAACAAGGCAAGCTATTAGGCCTTGGCAAAGGTAGCGATTACAACGAAATGATCTTTGAAGAAAATGTTTTACTGGGAGAAGCCTTTTCAGAGGACTTCAACCAATGGTTAATTAACTCTAACGAAAGCAGGACGAACTATTCCTTACCAAGCGGTTATATCTTAGATACTGTGCCTGTTAAGGCTAGTGGTGAACGTTTAGCAACGTTGATCTTTGTTAAAAAGGATTCTCAATTTACTGAAGAGGATATCATCTTAGCAGAGTATGCGGCAACTATTACTGGGTTAGAGATTCTTCGCTTAAGAAGTGAAATTAAAGCCAAAGACGCTAGAGAAAAGGCCGCAGTTCAGTTAGCAGTAGAAGTATTATCCTTCTCCGAATTAGAAGCAGTAAAATGCATCTTCACTGATTTTGAAGGGGAGGAAGGCTTCCTAGTTGCCAGTAAGATTGCTGATAAATATAAGCTAACCAGATCAGTTATTGTAAACGCTCTAAGAAAGCTAGAAAGTGCCGGAGTAATCGATTCCCGCTCCTTAGGGATGAAGGGTACTTACATTAAGGTCTTAAATAATTATTTGTTTGAGCATTTGAAAGCTAAATAAGGAATTAATAAATTTGAAAGACACGAGAAACATGAAAATGTATCTCGTGTTTTTTTGTGCTATAATAAAGGGAAAATTTGTAATGTTGAGGTATTTTATGCACTTGCCAAAATATCAGGTCTATATTTCCTATGCGGCTAAAAAATACAGAATCTTCTTATCTCCTAATCCTGCCTTAGATTTGAAGTTTTTAAAAAGCTCTGGCTTCACAAATTTAATTGTTCTCACGCCTCCCCTGTCCTTTGGACAGGCCTATTGGCTTTGGCAAAAAATAGCCGAGCCGGAAGAAAGAACGGAAAAAAGAATTAAGGGTAGTCCTTCTTGGTGGGCTAAGATACTGGGGATTGGACCGGGGTCTATGGTTGCAATCCTGAAAAAGGAAAAGAGGCAGGCACAGACATTATTAACCGAACTGAATTACAAGAACTTTATCCCTCACCCACTAGAGAGTACTAACGCAATCAACGATTTTACAGAGCCCAAAACCCTCCACGGACTTCTCCGTGGCAGAATTTTATTACCCTCTGAACTTGAAAAGCTATTTTTGGAAAGGAACCATTCCCTGCCTCGGAACTTATGGTCTTCCCTTCAAGTTCTATGGTTGCAGGGTCGGCTAGAAATCTTCCCAGCGGTGGAGAAGACTCAGGATGGCTACAAGTGTAATCGTTGTGGTCAAAGCAGTAAACTAGTGGCTGTAGAGTGTGGTAGGTGTGCTAGCACCTGTATGATTTGCGAAGAATGCATCAGCATGGGTGAGGCCAGGTCGTGCACCCCCTTAATTGCCACCCCCGAAGCCCATGCCACAGACTTAATCCGTCAAAACCATAAGGCTAAGTTAAGCTTTTCTCTAACCCAAGCCCAAGAGGACGCCGCCAAGCAGGTTACTGAGTTTTTTCTCGGAGAGACTGGGATTAAGAGAAAAGAGGCTTGTTTAGTCTGGGCTGTTTGTGGTGCCGGAAAGACTGAGGTCTCTTTTAATGCAATTGCGGAAGCCTTAAATAGAGGTGGCAAGGTTCTTTTTGCGATTCCGAGGCGGGACGTGGTAATAGAACTAGAACCACGCCTCCAAAAGGCCTTCCCGGGAGTTAAAATAACCTGTCTTTATGGAGGCAGTGAGGATAAATTCCAAGAAGGTCAAATCACCATCGCCACCACCCATCAAGCCATTAGATTTTATAAGAAGTTCTCGCTAATAGTACTAGATGAAGCAGATGCCTACCCCTACCAAGGAAGTAAGATGTTATATCATTTTGTGCAAAGAGCAAAACAGCCTGCGGGTAAAATTGTTTATATGACTGCCACACCCGGTAAGGAACTATCAGCGCAAATAAACAAAGGTACGCTACAAAAGGTAACCATTCCCGCCCGCCATCATGGCTTTCCCTTACCGGAGCCAAAGTTCTTGGCTGCTCCGGGTCTCGATAGTAGCAAGCAGTCTGTAAAAATACCACTGGAAGTTTTTCAGTGGTTGCATAAAGTAGTTGAAGGGGACAAAGGTCAGGTTTTTATCTTTGTCCCCACTATCAAGCTTGCTGAAGCTGTGGCCCTTAGTCTGAGAGAAGGTCTTAGTAGACTGCCCTTTAGTTTCCCACCTCAGTGGACTCAATGTAGCCATTCTAAGGATCCAAATCGCGACCAGAAACGTCAACAGTTTAAAGAAGGACTATTTCCCTGCTTTGTAACCACCTCCATCATGGAGCGCGGCATTACCGTGCCCAGGGCTAAAGTACTAGTCTTATTTGCTGATTATGAAAGAATCTTTGATCAGGGCACTCTAATTCAGATGGCCGGACGAAGCGGCAGGTCAGAGGCAGATCCCGTAGGTGAGGTGCTTTTTGTTGGTAAAAAGCTGACTGCAGAAATTCAGGGAGCCTGTAGGGTTATTAAAAAGATGAACCTAGAGGCCGGTGAAAAGGGGTATCTAAATGCTTGAAAATATTGTGGAACTAATATTTCCAAAGGTCCAAGAATGCCCGCTCTGTGGCAGAGCTAAGGGATCAGATCTGGTCTGCAAACAGTGTCTAAGCATATTTGAGTCCTATTTAAGTCTACCTAAATGCCCTAGCTGTGGCAGATTTTTTCGGGCCGAGGAAATCACTGAAGAGTATTTTAACGCTGAACCTCTATGTGCAGATTGTCTAAATAAAGCACCCACCTTTGAACTGGCACGGGCAGTGGGCCCTTACGAAGAGTTACTCAAGGAAGGTTTAGCTAAATTTAAGTATACTGGGATTCAGTCCTTAGCCCGGGTTTTCGCAGTGTTTTTGGCAGACCTGGCAATTAATGAACCAGGCTTTTGTATGCTTTTAAGGGACTTTAAGCATACGCTGTTAGTTCCTGTCCCTTTGACTACGGAAAAGGAGCAACAACGAGGATTTAATCAAAGTAAGCTGTTAGCACGGGAATTAGGCAAGATTTTAAGCGTAGAGGTTGCTGACAAAGTTCTAGTAAAAGTTATCGATACCCCCTCGCAAGCCAAACTAGGCAAAGAAGCAAGAATTATAAACTTAAGAGGGGCATTTGAGGTAGTAAATTCTGAGCTTTTAAAGGAGAAGCATGTGCTCTTAATTGACGATATTTTCACAACAGGAGCAACAGTGGAAGAATGTACACAAGCGTTAAGAAAAGTTGGAGTAAAAAATGTATATGTCTTAACGTTGGCAGCAGGCTACAAGCCTACTTCCGAGGCTCAAAATATGCATACTTGAAAGTCAATTAAAAGTTGTTATTATTTCGACATATAATCTCCAAAAAAATAGGATATGTGACAAATTTTACAAACCCACAAAGTTATTCACATCAAAAAACCTATTTTATAAGGTTATTAACAGAGTTACCCACATTATCCACAGGGCAAATACTCCACAATCGAATTTTTGTGGAAAACAGTTCGACAAAAGTCATTTCCAATGCCTAAACTTGGGAGCAAATTTTTTTCCAAAAAACATTGAAAATATATACAATAAAATGTATAATTATAAGCATCGTAAAGTTTGCTACTTTATTAAAGAAAATTTTAGGGGGAAAGAATTATGAAGAAAATGTTTAAACTATTTATGGTATCAATGCTAATCTTAGGTTTATCCTTAGCTGCTATGGGTTGTGGCACTAAAGACACAGCTACTACCGATGACGATGCTGCCGGTAAAGAGGAAGTCCAAACACTTAAAGTTGGAACAGATGCAGCTTATGCACCTTTTGAGTATCAAGAAGATGGTAAGTTTACCGGTTTTGACATTGAGTTATTAGAAGCAATTGCTGCTGAAGAAGGTTTCAAAGTAGAATTTACAAATATGGAGTTTGGTGGATTAATCTCTGGTCTTCAATCAAAAAGTATTGATATATTAGTTTCGGCCATGACTATTACTGAAGATCGTGCTAAGGAAGTAACATTTTCCGATAGTTACTTTACTGTAGAAGGTCAAGCAGTTGTAGTACGTAACGGTGAAACTGTAAGTAAAGTAGAGGATCTAGTTGGCAAGAAAATTGGCGTTCAGGCTAATACTACCGGTCACATTATTGCAAAAGATATTGAGGGAATGAAAGAAAGTGATGTTATGCCTTTCTCTACAGCTCCTGAAGCTTTACTAAGCTTAGTTAACAAATCTGTTGACGCTGCAATGATTGATGCGCCTGTGGTACAAAAATGGATTGAAAACAACCCAGAAGCTAAGGTAACTGTTGTTGAAAGCATTGCATTCCCTGAAGAAAATTATGGAATTGCAGTTAAGAAAGATAACACTGAGCTAATCAACAAAATTAACTCAGGTTTGAAGAAAGTTAAAGACAATGGTAAATACGACGAATTATATAAAAAGTATTTCAACAAGTAATTTATAATCAGTAGACAAGATATTACACTAAATGTATAATAGAGGGCGTAATGCGTATCAGAAGCGTGTTACGCCTTTCTTTATACTTCAAGAATGTATATGTTTCAATGTTTCCACGATATTAAGAGCAGGGAGAGAACAGCATGGATTTCCGTTGGGATATAGTTTCATACAGTATACCGATCTTACTTAAGGCCACGGTCCTAACTATACAATTAACAGTAGTTTCCGTAGTCATCGGAACAATTATCGGTTTATTCATAAGTTTAGCAAGATTATCTGCCATCAAACCTTTAAAATGGCTAGCAGCCGCCTATATTGACTTTTTAAGGGGAACCCCTTTATTAGTCCAAATCATGATTATTCACTTTGGTATACCAATTCTTTTACTTGATACTCCTTTTGAATATGTTCCCGACGCCTTTATTTCTGCGGTAGTGGCCTTAAGTCTTAACTCCGGAGCCTATGTAGCAGAAATATTTAGAGCGGGTATTCAGTCTATTGATAAAGGGCAAATGGAAGCCTCTAAAGCTTTGGGGATGAATTATTATCAATCCATGCGGCATGTTATATTGCCTCAAGCCTTTAAGGTTAGTATTCCACCCCTTGGCAATGAGTTTATCGCCATCCTCAAGGATTCCTCTTTAGTTTTAGTTATTGGTTTACAAGAGCTTATGACTTCAGGGAAGTTAATTGTAGGTTTTAAACTTAGACCCTTCGAAGTTTATATTACGGTAGCTATTATTTACTTAATTATGACTAAATCAATTTCCCTTTTGATTAACTATATGGAGAGGAGGTTGAAGATCAGTGATCGAAATTAAGGGTCTTTACAAAAACTTTGGCACCTTAGAGGTTTTAAAGGATGTCAACCTCCAGGTACAGGAAAAAGAAGTGGTCGTGATTATCGGGCCTAGTGGGTCAGGTAAAAGTACCGTACTACGTTGTATTAATAAACTAGAAGATGCTACTGCCGGTGAAATTATCGTTGATAATATACCACTAAATTCTAAAGCCAATATTAATTTAGTGCGTCAAGAAGTGGGTATGGTTTTTCAAAGGTTTAACCTTTTCCCTCATAAAACAGTTAGTGATAACGTGGCTTTAGCACCAATCCAGGTTAAGGGTGTAAACAAAGAGGAAGCTTATGGACGAGCTAAAGATCTTTTAGCTAAAGTAGGTTTAAGTGACAAAGCTAACAGCTACCCTGAGCAACTTTCAGGTGGTCAACAGCAAAGAGTAGCTATTGCCAGAGCCTTGGCTATGCAACCTAAAGTTATATTATTTGATGAGCCAACCTCAGCTTTAGATCCTGAGATGGTAGGCGAGGTTTTAAGTGTTATGAAGCAGTTAGCTAAAGAAGGAATGACCATGGTTGTTGTAACTCACGAAATGGGTTTTGCTCGTGAGGTAGGGGACAGAGTCATTTTTATGGATGAGGGCAGAATCGTCGAAGAAGGCACACCGGAAACCATATTTACTAACCCGCAAAATGACCGAACAAAGTCTTTCTTAAGTAAAATATTGTAGACAAGCCCTAGGATTAACTTCCTAGGGCTTTACTTATATTTATAATTGCTATCGGATATACTGTACTATCATAAATTTTTCCAAGTGATTAATATCACAGGAAAATGGCAAAGTTTTCTAAAATATTAGCAGGATTTTTTGGGGAATAAGAAGAATAATATATTAAAGATAGAGAAAGGAGCTGAAATCTATGAACATCATTGTCAGAGGAAAAAACATTGATTTAACACCTGCTTTAAAGGATTATGTGGAGAAAAGAGTAAGTAAGGTTGATAAATATTTTGATGGAATTGAAGAAGCTCAAGTTACCCTGATAGTTACAAAGGACCGTCATCGTGTGGAAGTTACCATTCCTGTTAATGGACTTATTTTAAGAGGAGAAGAAGAAACCGGTGATATGTACGGTTCCATTGATAACGTGGTGGAAAAGATTGAAAAACAGATTGCTAAGCATAAAACAAAGCTTGCGAAGCAACTTCGTAATACCCCCTTTGTGGTGGATGCTTTTTCCAAGCAACCAGAGGATACTGAACCACAAGTGAAGAGAACTAAAAGATTTGCTATTAAACCAATGCCTACTGATGAGGCAATTATGCAAATGAATCTAATCGGCCACAACTTTTTCGTTTTCTCAAATGCGGAAACTGAGCAAGTAAATGTGGTTTATAAGCGAAAAGATGGAAATTACGGCTTGATCGAGCCAGAATTTTAAAATTTTTACAGAATTATAGTTGTACACAGGACTAAGAGATTTTTCTCTTAGTCTTTTTATTGTTCTTGTGGAATTAAAAACCAACAATTTTTTACTACTTAATTAGCAAATTTAAAAGGAAAACCTCACTTAATCTCGAAATACAATAGGGAATTAACTATAGCAATAGACTTTTTCTATGAAAGGATGTTAAGAAATGAACAATAGAACTAAAACTCTAGTAGTTGGAGCCTTTGTTTCCGTCTTAGTTATCGGGACTACAGTTTTTGCTTCCAGCTCTAATCCGGGTTCCGAAGCTGACCCAATAACTACTAAAAGCTATGTAGATACACAGTTAAACAGTAAAATAGGTAGCTTGCAGGGTGAGCTGAACACAGCCAATGGCAGTATTAGCGATCTTCAAAAGAAGATTAAGGCCTTAGAGGACAAGGTTGCGAGTCAGACTCAAACGCCGACTACACCTGCGCCAACAAAGCCGACACCAAGCCCAACTCCTGCACCTAGTTATAAAACAGGTGTTGTTACGGCGTCTACTTCTTTAAACGTACGCTCTGGAGCTAGTACCGGTAACTCTAAAGTTGGCTCATTAAGAAGCGGGGCATCAGTTACTATCCTTACCAGTAAGTCAGTCAGTGGTGCCACCTGGCATCAAATTAAAGCGGGTACCCTTACGGGTTGGGTTCATGGAGCCTATATTAAGATTAAGTAAATCTGAGAACAGGCATCTCCTGATGTCTGTTTAATTTTGTACAAGATATATACGCTCGTTTCTTGTACTTCAGAAATATATATGTTTCCACAATAATGGAAACAAAATTTCGGTTTGACGTACTGAAACGAGCGTAAGTCGGGAACTGATATATACGCTCGTTTCTTGTCGTTTTGGTGTTCTTGAAAGTTAGCTGTGTTAGTGCTAAAATATGGTTGTACCCTTCTGCACATGAAAGGGACAAGGGAGGTAAACATAAATGCTTAAGTTTATCAGGAATTTCTTTGATGATAATGCCAAGGAAATTAAGAAGATAAGTGTAATAGTTGATGATATTAACGAGCTAGAGCCTAGTATTGCAAAATTATCCGAGGAGCAACTGAAAGGTAAAACTGCTGAGTTCAAGGAAAGACTTGCTCAAGGTGAGGATTTAGATGATCTTTTGCCTGAGGCTTTCGCTGTAGTCAGAGAAGCTTCAAAGAGAGTTTTAGGCATGCGTCACTTCGATGTGCAGCTGATCGGTGGAATTGTTCTGCACCAAGGTAAGATCTCTGAGATGAAAACAGGTGAAGGTAAAACTTTAGTGGCCACGGCCCCTGTTTACTTGAATGCTTTAACTGGAAAAGGCGTTCACGTTATTACCGTTAATGATTACTTGGCTCGTCGTGATAGTGAGTGGATGGGTCAGATTTACACGTACTTAGGCCTAGAAGTAGGTTTAATAGTTCACGGAATAGACTTTGATGACCGTAAGCTTGCTTATGCTGCTGATATAACTTATGGTACTAATAACGAATTCGGTTTTGATTATTTAAGAGATAACATGGTCCACCGCGCCGAACAGATGGTGCAAAGACCTCTTAATTACTCCATCGTGGATGAGGTCGACAGTATCTTAATCGATGAGGCTAGAACACCACTGATTATCTCTGGACAAGCTGATAAAGCCACAGATAAATATCTGACTTTCGCTAAGCTTGTGCCTAGACTTAAAAAAGACGAAGACTATACCGTTGACGAAAAGGCTCATAATGTAATCTTAACGGAAGAAGGTATCGCTAAGGTTGAAAAACTTTTAGGTATCGATAACCTTTATGAAAGCGAGAGTAATATTGAGCTTACGCATCATTTAAATCAAGCTCTTAAGGCCCATGCTTTAATGAAAAAAGATCGTGATTATGTGGTTAAAGATGGCGAGGTAATCATCGTCGATGAATTTACCGGTCGTTTAATGAATGGCCGACGCTATAGTGAGGGTTTACACCAGTCTATTGAAGCCAAAGAGGGAGTAAAGGTAGAGCGGGAATCTCAAACCCTAGCTACAATTACCTTCCAAAATTACTTCAGAATGTATAAAAAGTTAGCCGGTATGACCGGTACCGCTGATACCGAGGCCGAAGAGTTTAGAAAGATCTATAAGTTAGATGTAGTGGTTATTCCAACTAATAAGCCTATGAGTAGACAGGATTATCCTGATGCCATCTATAAGACTGAAAAGGCAAAGTATAATGCTGTTATCGAGGAAATCGTTGAAAAACACAAAAATGGTCAGCCTGTTCTTGTTGGTACAATTTCCATTGAAAGATCAGAGGAACTAAGTGACTTGTTAAAGAAAAGAGGCGTTAAACATAACGTCTTAAATGCTAAGTATCATGAGAAGGAAGCAGAGATTGTGTCTCAGGCAGGACACCGAGATGGAGTTACGATAGCCACTAATATGGCTGGTCGTGGTACTGACATCGTTTTAGGTGAAGGCGTGGATACTATCGGTGGGCTTCACATTATCGGTACCGAAAGACATGACAGCAGACGTATCGATAACCAGTTACGAGGTCGTGCCGGCCGTCAAGGGGATCCCGGTTCAACTAGATTCTATATGAGCTTAGAAGATGATTTAATGAGACTTTTCGGGTCCGATAATATTTCAGGCCTTATGGATAGACTAGGTTTAGAAGAAGATATTCCAATTGAGCATGCCATGGTCAGTAAAGCCATTGAAACTGCCCAAAAGAGAGTTGAAGGCAGAAACTTTGACATTCGTAAACACGTTTTAGAGTATGACGATGTTATGAACATGCAAAGAGAAGTTATTTATGAGCAAAGAAGAAAGGTTTTAACGGGCGAAGATTTAAAAGAAAATATCATTGAGATGATTGAAAAGCTAGTAGATGCTTCCGTTGAGATGTATGCTACTGAGGGTGTTCATCCTGAAGAGTGGGATCTGCAAGGTCTACTTAACTATGCCGAACACCTCTATCTGCCTAATCATGATTTAACGGTAGAAGCCATAACTGATGTGGGACGCCAAGAGCTTAAAAAGCAACTTTTGGATAAAGCTGTGGTTCTTTATGAGCAAAGAGAACAAGAGATTGGTGCTGAAACCTTAAGAGAAATTGAACGGGCGGTAATGCTTCGCCTTGTAGATGACAAATGGATGGATCATTTAGATGCCATGGATCAATTAAGACAAGGTATTGGCTTAAGAGCTTATGGTCAGAAAGATCCACTTATTGAATACAAGTTTGAAGGCTATCAAATGTTCCAAAACATGATCGAGAGCATTCAAGAAGATACTGTTCGCTATATTTTCCGCGTTAATGTGGTGGAAGAAAGAGAAGAGCCTAAAAACGTGGTGGAAAATAAGTATGTGGAAGAAGGGCCTAAAAAACCTATCCGCAATGAAAACCAAATTGGTAGAAATGATCCCTGCCCTTGTGGTAGCGGAAAGAAGTATAAAAAATGTTGTGCAAAATAGGATAGGATAGAATAAACTATAATATAAATTACATGGGGGTTTAGCATGCTAATTGATTATAAAAGACAATTTGAAATGCTGCAGGGTCGCCTAACGGATTTGAGGGTTTCACTTTGACATACCGGGCAAAGAGATGGAGGCCGCGAAGTTAGAGGAATTTACTGTAGTAGAGGGCTTCTGGGATAATCCCCAAGAAGCTCAAGAAATATTACAAAAATTAAATGGTTTTAAAGAAAAAATCAAGAACTTTGAAGAGCTTTTTAATCAATATGAGGATTTATATGATCTATGGCAGTTGGCTTATGAAGAAGAGGATGAAAGCCTAGAGAAAGATATCTCTAAGGGTTTACCGAAGCTGGAAAAGGCAACTGATGAAATGGAACTTGATCTAATGCTAAAAGGTCCCTATGACCGCAACAGTGCTATTATCGCACTACACGCCGGCGCAGGTGGACTAGATGCGCAGGACTGGGTAGAAATGTTGATCAGAATGTACACCCGGTGGGCCGAAAAGAAAAATTATAAGGTAGATATAATCGATATCCTACCTAGTGATGAAGCGGGAATTAAGAGTGCCACCCTGTCTATCTCGGGCGAAAATGCTTATGGTTATCTACACGCCGAGAAAGGTGTGCACCGTTTAGTACGACTCTCGCCTTTTGATACCTCCGGTAAAAGGCATACTTCATTTGCTTCCGTGGATGTTTTACCTGAGGTTGATGATGATAGTAAAGTAAATATCGATCCAACAGATCTTAAAATCGATACCTTTCGTGCTAGTGGAGCCGGTGGGCAGCATGTCAACAAAACGGACTCAGCCGTAAGATTTACCCATCTACCCACAGGGATTGTGGTTCAGTGCCAAAGTGAAAGATCACAACACAGTAATCGTGATAAGGCCATGAAGTTACTGCAGGCCAAACTAGTTGATTTAAAGCTTAAAGAGCAAGAAGCAGAGCTTGTCGCCCTTAGGGGTGAGCAGCAAGAAATAGGGTGGGGGAGTCAAATCAGATCCTATGTATTTCACCCCTATAGTTTAGTTAAAGATCATCGTACTAACGTTGAAGTCGGTAACGTAGAAGCAGTCATGGACGGCATGTTAGACCCATTTATCTCGGCTTATCTGAAGGATAAAGTAAAGTCTAAGTAGGAGGTTTGCCCATGGCTAAAAAGCATATAATTCTCAGCAGTTTATTTCTATTACTGCTGGGATTTTTCTTTCTTCTGGAGATTTTTTTACCAGACTTAGTAGCAGGGAAAATAAAGACTGAGATTGAAGATAGGTTTCGAGGCGAGATAGTTGTGAATAAGGTTGAGGTTAATTCAAAACCGGCTCTAAAGCTGTTGCTGGGCCGGGCCGATTCCATAACTTTCGAAGCTGAAGGTCTCGCTTTAGGAAAACTCGAGGCCGAGCGCTTAGAATTGGTCTTAGAGGAAGTGGAAATTGAATTTTTACAATCGGGGACTAAAAATATCTCAGTTTTAGATCAAGCTAAAAATGTGGCGGGTAGTATGGTTATAACAGAAGCCGCCCTTAATAGTTTTATAATCGAGAATAACCTGATACCTTTAAAAAATCCCATATTAGACCTAAAAGAAGGGAACCTTATCTTAAAGGGAAACACGGATATTTTAAATAAAACGTTCCAGGTGCAAGTTTTAGGCTCCTTTAAGGTTACTAATGGAAACACCCTGGTTTTTCTCCCTGCTGATCTAGCAGTGGCAGGCTTGAACTTGCCAGAATTTCTTAAGGAAGGCTTGTTAAAGCAGATTGCTTTTCAAATGACCTTGGAAAATATCCCTTTAGATTTAAAACTAAGTAAGCTTCAATTACATGAAGATCGAGCTCAAGTGACCATTGAAAAGTGAAATAAGATAATTCGGACAAATTTCGACAAAATAGAGGATTTCCATTAGCTAAAGCGAATCTAAAAATACTTGTGGACAATTTTGGATATGATATCTTTAACCTAACCTACAGGAGTTGAAACAGGCAAATGAAGTGGAAGAAAGTACTCATAGATTACATAGGGATTACGGTTGGGTCACTTATAGTTGCCGTAGCTTTGGATATGTTTTTAATTCCAAATAAAATAGCGGCTGGTGGAGTTAGTGGTGCCGGCGTTGTGCTATTCCACCTTACAGGGATTTCCGTGGGGATGACGATGCTGGTCATTAATATTCCGCTTTTTGCCACGGGCATTAAGGAAATGGGGTGGGCTTATGGTCTTAAGTCCCTCTATGGCGCAATTTTATTATCCGTAGCGGTTGACTTATTAGCTCCCATATTACCTAATCCCACTACTGATTTCTTTTTGGCTAGTATTTTTGGGGGCCTACTTACCGGTGTGGGGGTCGGGATAGTATTTCTGTCTCGAGGTTCTACAGGAGGGACCGTTTTAGCGGCAGCTTTGTTAAATAAAACCACAGGCTTAGCTCTAGGGCGAAGCCTTTTACTCATTGATGGTTTGGTTGTACTTTGGGCGGGAATTACCTTCAATTTAGAATTGGCAATGTGGGCTTTAGTTACCATTTTTGTAACCTCTAAAGTTGTAGATACTGTGCAGGAAGGATCCTTGGCTAAAGCAGCCTTTATTATTTCTGAACAACACGAGGAAATTTCCCAGCGCATCATGGAGGAGATGGACCGTGGGGGGACCGGCTTAAAGGGCCGAGGTTTGTATACTAAAACAGATCGAGAAATTATTTTAACTGTTGTGAGCCAAAATCAAATTACACGGTTAAAAGACATTGTTTATGAGATAGATCATGATGCCTTTGTAATTGTTACAGATGTCAGGGAAGTATTAGGTGAAGGCTTCCAAAGACGGAAAATCAAAAAGAAAAAAGCATTAGTCTAGACGTAGTTGGATATTTTACTAAGGTGAACCTCCCCCACCTACACTTTGTTTAGAGGTTGGGGGCTTCCGGCTAACTTAAAATGTCTGTCTCAATGGTACCACATTTTGAGGTGCCTCACTCAATGGAGTGTGAGTCCATCATTTCAATAGAGCCGGCAACAGTATGCTATTTTGTCACATACTGGCCAGGTTCATGGCATCTACTACTTCTCGCTTAGGCGATCCGTAGATACTTGTGTTCAATTGGTTCAAGGGCCTGAAACTCTCCATATTTGTATTTAGAAAGTATATTTTTGGCTCCGTGAATATCCCGATGTTCTCGGTAACCGCAAAGGCAGCTGTAATTCCTAGAGGAAATCTTTTTTCTCCTCCCACAAACGGGACACGTTTGTGAAGTATATGCTTCATCAATCTTTTTGAGGCTTATGCCCTCAGCTTTCAATTTATAGGCAAGGTAATCGCTAATTTTACCAAATTGCCATTGGGAAATTTTTTGATTATGTTTTCTAGTGCGTTTTTTA
>JUEG02000601.1_pt1 | contig 45685 bp, 54 predicted proteins | sample 432341 | NCBI WGS metagenome assembly JUEG02 (sample SAMN02953476, study PRJNA257561) | rock porewater metagenome | biome: terrestrial; feature: Opalinus Clay rock; material: porewater; isolation source: Opalinus Clay rock BIC-A1 borehole | place: Switzerland: Mt Terri URL, St-Ursanne ... | reverse complement strand
TGACCCGTTGTTATCCAAACAATATCTCCCGCGCAATATTTATCGGATTTATCGCCTAAACGAATTGTTACATTTTTCTTTCGACAGAGCAAATGACCATGGTAATTGGTCGAATAAAAATTTAAAACTCGCATACCATCCTCCTACAGCCAAAAAGTTAAATATAAATATATCCATATATATTCGTTTTTATACGATAAAATCCTTCTGTTTATACTGACAAAATTTTTAAGCTAAGCCTAAAGCTTTATTGTAACATTCAATGGCCTTGTCCTCATCCTTTAAATCTTCAAAAATTTTAGCCTTACAACTCCATGCGTATCTATTAACTGGGTCAAACTTCAAAATGCTATCATAACACCTTTGTGCTCTCTCTAGGTGGCCTAGCTTTGCTAAACAGCTTCCTTTATTGAGCAATAAAATAACATTCTTCTTTTCTATCTTTAGAGCTTTATCGTAACAATCAAGGGCTTCCGATAATTTGTCCATCTTCTCTAAGCACATTGCTTTATTATTTAATAAGGTTATATCATTCGGATTATACATTACTGCCTGTTCAAAACATCCTAAGGCTTCAGCATAACGCTTTGCTCGTTGCAAGCAGGTGCCTTTATTGGTAAGGAGTGACATATCGTTTGGTGACAGCTCTAGTGCTACCTCATAGGCTACTAATGCATCCGTTGTCTTTCCAATATTTGTTAAACAATATCCTTTATTGTTTAACGACTCCACTGTCATTAATCCTAATTGTTCACCTTTGTTATAGGATTTTATTGCATTCTCATACATTTCTAACTTACTGTACACTAATGCTAAGTTTATATGATATGTTGGTTCATTATCCTTAAAATTAATAGCCTTGTTAAAACAATCAATAGCCTCAGAGTACTCACTAATCTCTTCTAAACATAGCCCTAGATAATTTAGCGCATTCGGATTCTTGGGTTCAAATATTAATGCTTGTCTGAAACTTTCGATTGCTTCTTTATTTTTCCCATTCTCATAACATAAAATCCCCTTAGCAATGCGAGCCTCAATAGAACTGGGTTCTAAAATCAACGCTTGATTATAGAGCTTTAGGGTTTCGTTTATTGCTCCTGTATCTTTATAGGCCTCTCCTAACCAGTACAGGCAATTAGCACCATTATCTCCCTCTAGAGCAACGGCATCTGTTAAATACTTTATGGCCTCCTTCATTTTACCTAATTTGTATGAAACTCGACCGATTCTCTTTAGTAATTTAGAGTTCTGTGGGGACAACTCTAAAGCCTTATGATAATGATCATAGGCTGTTTCTAAATTGTTAAAAACTTCATAAACTGTACCCCAAAGTTGGTGGAAGAAAACCCTCATAGTTTATGTCTCCTTTCTTTTATCCCGAATGTGATGAGATGATAGATTATTTCTATTTCCCACCTTCCATTTCCTCCCATATATGCCAACTTTCGTAATACAAATACTTTTATAAACTGACAGTTTTATTTGTATTTGTTGCGAAATCGGTCTTCTAATGTCTTTTTTAGGTTTTTTAGTGTGTCATTGTCGACTATTTCACCCGATTGGTCTCGTAACTTCAACTCTATTTCCTCTAATTTTTTCTTAGCGTTTTTATGGTTAGGCAAAAGATTTATGGTTTTTTCAAAAGATTTTTTCGCCGCATATAAATCTTTTTGCTTTAAGTAAGTGGAGCCAAGATAATAATGACCTAATCCGTTTCCTGGGTCTAAATTCACTGCCTTTCTGAGGCACTCTAGAGCAAATTGCAATTGATTGTCTTTTAAATAAGCAGTACCTAGATTCTTCCATAGATAACCCATTTTTGGTAATAGTTCTGTTGCTTTTTTGTGTGCCTCAATAGCTTTAGTAAAATCCCCTATTTGCATATAGGTTCTTCCTAAGCGGTCATAGACATAGTCTAGTCGAGGATTTATGTCTATAGCTTTCAGAAAATCTGAAATTGCTAATTCATAGTCTCCTATTTCACTATGAATTAACCCTAACTGGTACCAGGCAAATTCAAAATGTGGTTTTAATTTAATGGCCATGTTTAAATGAAAGTTTGCAGCCTCAAAATTCCTTAAGCTATTGTAAACCTTCCCAAGGCAAAAATGCCCTTTAGCATGGTTTGCTTCTAATTCTAAAAGTTTAGTAAATTGTTTTTCTGCTTTCTGATACTCTTTTATTTCGCTAAAAATGTAGCCCAACCGATAATAACATTGGGTGTAGTTAGGGTTAATAACGATTGCTTCCTCAAAACTAGCTATCGCCTTATCATAGTGTTTTTGTTGGAGAAAAACGTAGCCTTTTCCATAATAGGCGAAGTACATTTTATCATCTAATCTAATAGCTTTATCATAGGCATCTAAAGCAGCTGTAAATTTTCTAGCCCTAGAGTAGGCAAAACCCAATTTTATTAAAGACCAAATATCTTGCGGATTATTTTCTAGCGCACTTTCATGCTTACGTATTTCTTCCTCATACATTTTTGTATAATCGGTCATATGCCCTCCTATTGGTTTTAACAACCCATGTAATTCTTTTATTAATAAAAGTATGAAAAAAAGCCCTGAATATGACAGGGCTTAAGAAAATTGATTTATTTTATTATGATCTTAGATCCTTCATGATCCTTTATGACCTCTAAATGAACAGGAAATGCGTCTTTCAATTCTTGAATATGAGTAATGACAAGGATTTTTGCAAAATCATTTTGAATAGCAGTAATAAGCTCTATCAACCTCTCTTTTCCTTTCCCATCTTGGGTGCCAAAACCCTCATCAATAATAAGTGTCTGTAACCTAGCACCAGCTCTTTTCACCAACAGCTTAGATAAGGCTATTCGCAATGCAAAATTTACTCTAAAGGCCTCACCACCGCTATACATTTCATATTTTCTCGTTCCTACTTCATCACTTATTTGGATGTCTAAGGTTTCAACCACATTTCCTTTTTTATTACCTTTTTGGGTGATCAGAGCTACATTTAATCGACCGTCGGTCATTCGATTCAATAGTTTATTGGCTTCATCTTGCAGTTCAGGAATGGCATTCTCAATGATTATTGCCTGGATTCCCTTTTTCCCGAATGCTTGCGTCAACTCACTATAATAACTTTTTTCCTGCGAGGCTGCTTGCCACTTTAATTCACTTATTTTTTGCTCTTTTTCAAGATTCAAGCAACGTTTATAGCGTTCTTTTAAGGCACCTTTCTGTTGTTCAATCTGAGATAACTCTTGTTTTCCTTTATCAATCTGTAAACTAACTTTTTCTATGCTTTCCGGAGCACTCTTTAAATCTGTAACTCTTTTATGTAAAAGGTTAATTAAATCTTTGTCTTCCTCAACACTTTTAGCCTTCCTCGCTTTATTATCCTCATAAATTTCAAGGTTTTGGTTGTGCTGATGGAGGCTATCTTTGATGATAGTTAATTGATTCATCTTTTCGTTATAAACCTTGTTTTGTTCAACTTCAGCAATAAGTTTGTGGTATTGTATTTTATCAAAGCCTAAGTGCTTAAGAGCATTGGTTATGCTTATTATTTCCTTTATTTCCGGTTCTGCGTAGGCTCTTTCTTGGAGTTGGGCTTGTAAGCTTTCTAGTTGTATCAATTTAAGACCTAATTTAGTTTCAGCCTCATCGATTAATACCAAATCTCTTTCAATTATAGTTAACTCTTTTTCCTTTAATCTTTGAACTTGAATGATCTGATTAAGCCCTTCTATCTTTTTTTTAATCCTTAAGCCTACTACGCTGAGTTCTGTAATACTCATATCAAGTTCAGCAATCTTTATTTTAATCTGCTTTCCTTCGGCAGTAACCTTTAATAGGATCTTTTCTTTAATAACTGCCGTTTCTAAATCAGTTGAACAAAGCGGACACTTTGGAGCCTTTTTAAGAGTAAGATAATTTTGTTTAAGTTCTTCTAACTTAGTCTTTAAGTCAGGTACTCTGGCCTTTAAAACCGCTAATTCTGTCTCCAGCACCTTTAGTTTTAGCTCACTCGCTTCTTTTGTTAGCTTTAGCTCTTCTAGTTGAGCTAACTCTGACTTTAATTTAGAGGCTAATTCCAGTTTAGTACCCTTATTATTTGCTAAGGTTTCTAGGTCTTTAATTTCTTGCTGTAGATTTCCGACCTTTATCTCAAGAAACTTCTTTTTCTCCTCTACCATGCTAGTTAACTTTGCCTGCCTAGTGGTATACTCATAAAATTCAGTTTGTTTGCGCTCTAACTGGTCCTTAAGTTTAGTTTGATTCACAAATCTTTCAAAACCTACAACTATTTCCGTTTCTCGTTCAAGGAGAGATTTGCCTTCTTTTAGCTTCTGTTGAATCGAACGAATGATCTTTTCATATTTTAATATCTCTTCATTATCGGCCTGGATTCTTGTTTTTAATTGATCTATTTTAGCTAAAGCATTATCATACTCTTGTTTTTGTTGGTGCAGGGAGTTATGTTCAACTTCTTTTATTTTAACTTTTTCTCGTAATAAGCTTTCTTCTTTCTCAATTTCCTCTAACTGTGTTTTAATCGTACCCTTTCCCTTAGTCTCTTGCTTTAAAAGTATTATTTGCTGGTGTAACATTTTTGCTTCTTGTTCAAACACTCTAACTTTTTCTCTAGCCTTTTTCTCTAATTCGTCATAAAAACCCAGGCCTAAAATCTCACCTAGAATCCTTTTTCTGTCATTGGGTTTTTGTTGAGTAAAAGTGTCTGCTTTACCTTGCAAGACCAAGGCAGAGTTGGTAAAAGTCTCGTAGTCCATCTTCAATATCTGAATAATTTGCTTTTGTGTCTCAGCAATTTTGTCGCCACTAATAGCTCTATACCGATTTCCATCTTGTAACTGAAACTCTAACAGGGAAATTCCTCTTCTTTTATCCCTTTTTCTAATTATCCTATAGGTATCACCCTCAAGTTCAAAGGTAAACTCTACCTCCATAAACTCTTGACCCAGTTTAACTAAATCATCCATGCCAGCACCATTTCTATCTACCCCTCGAGCCTGTCCCCATAATGCCCAAGTTATAGCATCTAAAAGTGCAGATTTTCCATTACCATTATCTCCTGTTAGACAAGCTAAGTGAAAAGATTTGAAGGAAAGAGGCGGTACATTATGACCATAACTCATAAAATTGTTTACCTTAATTTGTACCGGTATCATACTCTACCCCTCTCTCCTCTCTTTTTACTTCTTGCAATAAAATTTCAGCCCGCTTCAGTAACTCTCCTTTATCTAAGGTAACTTCTAAGCGTTGGTGCAAATATTTTTTTAATGCCTCCATGGGTAAGACTCGCTCGGTTAGTTCCGGATCTCTTAACAAAGAGGTATCTTTTATCCACTGCTTTGTTATTCCAGCAAGATAAAAGCACCTCTCTTCTATCACTTTTATGATTTCTTTAAGATCTAACCGTTCGAAATCTTCAGGGGTTACCTCTAAAATTAATCTTACTATTGCAAGATCTAAAGGTCGCATCAATATCTTTTCTACAATGCTACTTGTGTTGTCATCACTACTGACTAAAATTTTCAGGGTTAGAAAAGGACGTGTTTTTAACTCAATAAAATTATAACTAGTTTTATTCCTTACTAAGTTGACAAAAACAAAACCCTTGGGATCAAATTCTTCGTTAAAATCTATCCTGTCTAAACTCCCACTATAAATCACTGGGGGGTCTTCTTTGATGACTTGAAATTTATGAATATGGCCTAGGGCTACGTAATCGAAATCAGGTAAAGCCAAAGCCGAAACTGGTATTACCAGCTCGTTGCCTAACATAATACTTCGCTCTGACCCAACCTTCGCATTGGCCACAGATAGATGAGCCGCCAAAACACTGGGAGTCTGAGCGTCAAGCCCCTTACTTAAGACACTAACAGTAGTTGTAATTTTTTCGCCAATTAGATTGTTTATCTCTTCTATCGACAAATCCTTGTACTCTTCACGGCTCAGTAAAATACTTTTAGATGCATAGGGAACGGCTATTACTTGTACCATTCCACTCTTCGTATTAATTTTAAGTATTTGGGGCTTTTTTATAACATAGACACCATCTACCTCCAGGGTATTATAAATCTCCATACTATGAGCCTTTGAATCTGAGTTTGGAAGATCGTGGTTGCCTACCAAAAGAACAACCATAATTCCTGCTTTCGAAAGTCTTTTTATTCTTTTAGCGAATTCCCGTTGCTGGGTTGGATTTGGATCTCTATTTTTAAAAGCATCACCGGCAAAAACCACCAAGTCTACCTGGTTTTTTTCGGCGAACTCAACAGCTTGGTCAAAGGTATCTAAAAAGTCTTTTAATCTAGAATGAAACCCTGTGGCTTTGTCCATTTTCCCGTAGTTTTCCATCCCTAAATGAACATCGGCGAGATGTATCATCTTAATTTGCTCCAAAATTAATCCCCCCATAGTTCATTAATATGCTGCGAAAATGCTTCATCAGAGGGCTCTTCCAATACACAGCTACCTATTTCGGCATAAAATTTTTCGTCGTAATTTCTTGTCTTAATTACTACCGGCATCGGCACCGCATGTCCTAAAATCATAGCTTGCTGCTTAGAATCAAGACTCGCCAAAATATTTTTTAGACCATGGGCTTTACTCACACCCATTAGAAGGGAGTCTACATCATGTTCGTCCTGTAATTGGCAAGTAATTTTTGTCCCAATCTGGCTCATTACCTCTGAATCTATCCCTGAGGTTCGCTGATCCACAACCAACAAAGTAACGTTATATTTTCGCATTTCACGAGCGATCGTGCCAAAAATAGTCTCTTTAGATAATTGAGAACTTAAAAATCTATGGGCTTCTTCAATGGTAATCATTAACGGAGTCGGCTCTTTGTCTCCATTGGCCAAAGCTTCCTCCATTTTCTTTACATAAAGGTTATGAATTCTTCGAGTTAAGATATTGGCAACCAACATATAACCTAAGGTTTTGGTGTTACCAAATTCGATAACTACGTGAATACCCTTATTAAGGTATTCCATTATCTTTTCTACAGAATCATAGGGAACCGATTCCCTTAGAAAGCTAAGCTTATTTAGAGCCTCTAATTTTCTTCTCAAGGCCTGTAAAGCCCCTGAGTGACCCCCTATTTCTTCAGCTAATTCTTCCATATCTGCTGTATCATAATGCAAAAAGGAAGTCAGCCACTTATCAAGACCAAATTGGCGTTGAAGCTGATAGATAGATTCAAGAGCTGTATTGTTTAGGTTTAGTTGGCTTTGCAACAAACCAATATCTTCTGCGTCTATTTGTTTAAAGGGAATATACACTTCATAATCCACAGGCACTTTTCTCCTGCGAGAAGATTCCGGGTCTAAAGTAAATACAGCCAACTTATTGCCAAATAACTGTTTTAACCCTTTTACTTTAGATCCTCCTTCTTTTTTTGCTTCCCAACCATATTCATTATGGGCGTCAAAAATCAAATTAACTGCCGCATCATTGGCCATAGTCCCAGCTAAAACAAGCCTGGTTAAGAAGGTTTTTCCAGTTCCCGCTTTTCCAAATATTCCATTACTTCTTTCTACAAGTTTTTGTAAATCGATACACACTGGAATATCCATTTCTAAGGGTGTTCCCAAAGCAAAGTGGGTTTTATCCGGTTCTCCGAAAACACTAAAGATATCTTCTTCTATTGCTTCCTTAACTTTAGAACCATGCGACGGTATAGTTTTTACGGTTTTTGACTCTCCGCTTTCCTTTTCAAGCATAATCATAGGTTCAACGGTGATCACTCCGAAAATAGCGTCACCTTCTAAAATATCGGTCATGAAATCATTTCCACCGGTTGGTATCTCAATAAGTAGTTTGGTATTGACGGCATCGATTTTTATGTCACTGATAATTGAGAAAAACTTATTCTTTTTTCCTTCAACGGTAGCAAAGTTACCAACTCTAATATCTTCAACACTTTCGCCAGAATTTAATTTTACCTCGACCCCACCAGATAATGAGGCCTTAATAACTGCTCCCTCCATCATCTCACACTCCTGAATATATTGTTAAAGCTATCCATATCATACTTTAAAAGCGGTAGCAAACACTTACCTGTTTTAATTAAAAACTCTTTTGTGTTATTGCTAGAATTAACTCCAAATCTTATAGAAGCGCTTACGAGCTGCTCTTGATTGCCCAAATTATTACTTATTAAAGTCTGCAGATAGCTAAGGTCTTCAGTAATCTCAAGAACCTCTTCCTCCGAGCAGACATGTACAAAGGAGTGAATCCGGGGAGGATTATCTGGTAAATAACCATAATACTTCTCTTTCCTATACCCGATGGTTAAGGCAGAGAATTCAGTTTTTAAAAGGTGCGATAACTGAGGTTGTTCCTTAAATAAAACTTCCTCTTGTTTTCCAAAAGCCATAGGCTTTCTATTTCCATCAATGCTCCCTGTAGCAACATTGTAAACTATTCCGTAGATATTCACTCCACCACTCACGGTTTTAACAAAGCTTCCGAAAGCAGGACTATTGTTTATTTTAACTGCTTGAGCAGTAAATTGGGTTGTGCTTGTTATCAATACTTCACCTATATATTCCATTAAACTAGCGGCCTCCTTTTAGACAAGCTTTTTGATGAAACCTCCACAGTTATACCTTTTCGAACATAATGTTCTGCCAAGATGTTAAAAAAAAGTTGCCTATCGGTTCCTTTTATTACCGCGAGCTCATGAGCTTCCGATAAAACAACAGGATAACCCATTCCTTTTTGCGCTTGATCAAAAATGACACTATGAACCAAGTCAATAGAATCCTGATTTTTTAGTACCCAAGAAGGTGCTTCAACTCTTACAATCTCGGCGCCCACATTTAGATAAAAGAAACCAATCTTATGTTCTCCATACTTTTTGAGGACTTTTGAGTTACTATAGAAAACTGAGGTTCTCTTCCCCAACTGCAGATTCTTAAATAAAAGTACATCTGTAGTGCCTTCAATCTTTTTACAAGGTGGCGTTACTCCATGCTGACATTTATCACAGTTAGGAGCAAATTCAGGGCACAGGCCGAGTCTAAGAAGGTTTACCACGTCATTGCTTCTTGAACCACTAATGTAGCCAGCCACAGGAATGTTTTTTACTCGGCATTCTTCCAATGATCCTAGAAAAGCGTCGAGAAGACTATCCTTCCAGCTCTCACCTTGCCGCCCCTGAGATTCCAAGTTCCATTGGATTAAAGTTCCATCACACAGGGAAACAGCGGGATAGCTTTCAACTGTTCCCGCAACCAATGTTGATAACTTCTCGGCTTCTGCAATAGCTCTTTTTAAAGCCAGTAATTCACCCTGTACTAACATCTTTTGGCCTTGATACTCTATATATAAGTCCTCATCAGCATAGAAAAGATTAGGAAAGCTCTCCATTACCGGTGGCAGATCTACTCCATAAGTGAGTAAGATTGCCCCCGTATTAATGATATAGCATAGCGCCATTTCGTGATGATCCGGAACTATTTGAGAGCCATCTACCGCAAGAACCTGAAATACGGAAGGCAGCCGGGGCAGATCATAAGCTTTAAAGTCCTCCATTGGTTCTGCTAACAGCCAGGAGGTTTTCGCTCTTTCTTTTTTCATTGCTAGAATGTTAAAAGAAAACTCTTCATCGCTTAATAGTTTCTGGGCTAAATTAAGCCTTTTTCCTAGTTCCTTATATCCTTCAATACTATCGGTAGACATATTACTTATTTGCGCCATAATTTTATGTAAATCTAGCATAGCAACCTCCAACGACGAACATATATTCCCTAATCAATTCGCTAAATAACGCCATTATTCCTTCAACAAAAAGAAAGAACCCTGTCATTTACGACAGGGTCACACTCTCTATTATCCAACCTTTGAAATCTTTATTGGGTACAACTCTTATTTCAAAGTCTATCAAAGTCTCCTTTTGCTTTAAATCAATTATTTTTGCTTCACCTTGGTACGATTTAAGCTGTTTTTGATTAACGATTATTTCTGAGGAATCTAATTTGGCTCTGGACAGGTTATCTATTAATAGATGGATCGATTTTTCGTCGTTCTGTAAAATATAATTGAGTAAAGTTTCATCTTGCTGATCTAATAGTGTAAAGAAGAGATTCGGAAAATCCGCTGGAGCTTGTTTAGCTATAAATTCATCGAACTTCCCGGCGCTTTTCCATACCATGACTTGGTGGGCGGGGTCAACTTTGTTACTAGTGTGGACCCTAGAATCTAAAAAGTGAAGACAAAAGTGTCCAGAAAAATTGTTTTTATCAATAGCTCCAGCGCCATGCGGCATTCCGTTCATAGAGGCTGCAATCTTTTTATCATCGACTTCAACAACTACTGCTCTTCTTCGCCAGCTCCATTTACCATCGTAAATTTTTTTAAAGATGGCCGAGTCCTCTTTTGTAATAGGTTGAACGTCAGAATGCTTACTCCCCGCTCTTCTTTGGACACGAAAACTTAAACCTGTTTCTAAATCCCGTATTATTGCCTTTGAGTACCTAGGAAAGTAGTTATCGATATCTTCCCAAGGTACTAATCTACCAAACGGACTTATTTCTTCAAGCCTTAGGAGGCTCCTCTTTATCTCTCTCTCAAGTAATTCATTCAACTTTCCATAATCTCGGTCTTCCTCGTCATATATTAGATCATATCCAATAATTGCATAATCATCGGATCCTATTCTCCTATCGACACGCATTCTATATTTAGCTTTGCTTTTTAGCTTTTTACTGGGCAGCCTTACTTTTTTATCCAAAACCTTTTGAAATTCATCTAATAATTTATCGTTAGTTATTGTATGTTCTGCTTTGAAATCCGGGGAATAAACAACAACTCTTTCAATCTCATAGTCTTGTGTCAACACGTAAATTCCTATTAGACTACCTATTATCAAAAAGAACATGATAAGGGCTAATATCCTCTTATTAAAATAATATATAACAGCTATTCTTTTACTTCTCATAATTCCTCCAAGTTAGGAAAACTTTCTAATAGATATATTAAAACAAATAAGGAATTAGACTAAAAAATCCCTAGTAGCATTTTTATCGTAGCTACTAGGGATTATTAATATTATAACTATTATTTATTGATTAATTTTATTAATCCACGGGAACCATCAATAGTTATTGTGTCACCATCCTTCAGTATTTGAGTTATACCTTTTATACCCATTACTGCTGGTAGGCCATATTCTCTGGCGATGATTGCAGCATGTGAAACTGTACTACCATATTCCACTACAAGCCCCTCAATAAAAGAAAACACAGGCGTCCACGCAGGGTTAGTATATTGAGCAACCAAAATATCTCCTGGTCTTAATCTAGCTAAATCATTAGGATCTGTTATAATTCTGCAGACTCCGGTAACCTTTCCGCTGGCTGCGCCTATTCCTTTAAGAATGCCCTCCGCATCAGCTTCTACTTCAATGTTTCTCATCAACCACTTCCGCCGACGTTTTTGTTGTTTATCTTTACGAAAAATAATCTTCTCAGATACCTCTAGTTTAGAAACTTTTTGATGATTATTAATTGCAACCACAACTTCTCTTAATTCAAAATAGTTTAAATACATAATATCTTGAGCATCATCAAGTAATCCCCGTACGGCCAATTTATCACCGATAGTTAAAAACATTTGTTTAAAAACTGTCATAGCCTGAGTTAGGTAAAAATGGCTATCTTCTCTAAAGGCGTTGTACTTCTTAGAGGCCTCTACAAGCTTGTAGATTCGACCTCGCAGCATCCTGCCTATTCCCTTTGATGTAACTTCCTCTAACCTCTTCTCGGCCCTCTCTCTACGTTCCTGAACTACCTTCTGTTGTTCGATTAGGTTAATTTCAGACCTTAAAATCCCCTTTAACATTCCCCAAACAACTTGTGGTTTCTCTCGCCAAGTAGGAACTGCCAAACCACCAAGCCCTTGAGAAAGCTCACGGTCCCCATACTTATCAATAAACTCTAAGAATTTGGCTAAATACTTCAATCCATCCTGACTCTCGTTTAAAACCGACTGTATTTTTTCAGGCGGTGTAGCATCAATTATTTCAAATACACCTGGATAATTTTTGGCCTCAAAGGCTAAATTTGTCAATGTTTCATTCACTTCTATTGTTACTTGAGGATGTCCACTTACTAGGTCCTGTTGGATAGCTTTGGCTTCATCGCCAAAAAGGATGGTTAAAATCTTGGTCAACGTATTGTATAAAGTTTGATATTGAATATATATGGCATAGCGGAAAGTTAGTGCTCGCTGAAAGTCCTTTAAGGAATCTTCTAAATACTCCCAAATGATTTCCATCGGAAACTCTTTCAGCCTTTCTTTTTTTAGCAAGTCCAGGTATTTACCAAAGAGCTCTTCGTTTTGCTTCCATTCCCTAGTTATATCAAAATTTGTTAATTCAAAATACTTTAGTGGTCTTGTAATTTTAGGTTTAATAGCCGGTGGAGTAAATAACTCAGGAAATAGCCCTTTTTCAACATTGTGCCAATCAACAGGGGGAACTTTAAATCCTAGATTACTGTAGGCTGAGAAAAGGCTAAGATAATATAATTTTACAATGATACCATCTATCGGTAAAATAGGTTCTGGAAACCGTTCGTTTACATTTGTCCAGACTTCACGTTGAATGGGAGTCATCTGTTCCTCGGGAGGGCGATCAGCTTCTTCATCCTCCAGAGTTGTTATAGGTCTAGTCTGTAAAATATAAATTTTCCCTTTATGAAAGGCCCATTCTACATCCTGAAATTCTTCATAGATTAGATCAAGCTTTCTTCCCTCATCTGCTAGGGCTATAATATTAAAATCATCCAAGTATTGTTCCGATTCCAGTAATTCCTTGCCCGTTATTTTCAGTTCTCCTTTTGCTACGATATACCTATCAGCATTCTTTTCACCTAATACTAAACCTTCACCCAGACCCTTAACAGCCTCTATGTAATATTCTTTTCGGCTGCTAGTAATTGGATTTGCAGTAAACATTACTCCTGCCACCTGAGCAGGAATCATCTCTTGCACAATGACAGCCATACCAATTTTTTGTTGGCCTATCCTCTTATGATACCGATAATGTATAGCTCTAGGAGTCCATAAAGAGGCCCAACATTTTTTTATGGCCAGAAGGACCTCTGAAAAGGTATCTACATTAAGATAACTTTCTAGCTGACCTGCAAAGGAAGCCGAGGGTAAGTCTTCAGCTGTTGCCGAGGACCTTACAGCCACCAAAAAGCCGTCTCTTTCTTGTACTAAATCCTGATAAGATTGTTTTAAAGCAGCTTCCACTTTACTAGGTATAGGAAGGTTTATGATAATGTTGGTTATTTTCATAGATACTTCATTGATTAGCACTAGATCCTTGTCTTGAACCTCTGTCGCTAACTCTTCAATTTCCTTTAAAACTCCAGCAGAGTGCAAAGCATTAATGTAGGCTGAAGAGTTAAGGCAAAACCCTAGCGGTGTTTTTCGAATTTCACTGGCAATTACAGCTAAATTACATGCTTTACTACCAAACTCGCGTTGTTGGCTATATTTTATATCTGCTAACCTTTGCGTTAGTTGACTCATTTTATCCCTCTCCCCTAAATAAATTATCCAGTTAGTTTAGCTTCTATATGCCGTAACCATCTAAAATCGCCAGCGTGAAACAAAGTTGAAACATATTTTTAAGATATAGTTGAGTTTGTTTGCTAAATTATTTGAATAAAAGCTCTAAAAGCGATAATATGTGCTTATAGAAATACTATATAGGGTTTGTATACAAAAAGCAATTCAATCCGTAATCAAGGGTATCCTCCTTTCACTAAAATATATGTTCCTATATTTTAACATTTTAGATTAACCTTATCCATTAGTTTCTTGGCATTGGGTGGTCCATTAACATAATCCTAATAAAGATATCTCCCTCCTACGTAATAGTAAAGTTTACCTATTCTATGTGACTGTGGTATAATTATGTACTATGGTCATTATATCAAAATATAATTTTGCTGGCAATAGGGAATCTTTACTCGAAGGAGTTTAAATTAGTTGATATTTAAAAACACCTTTGTTAAAATGACCATAATGCAAGATTATACTAAGGTCATTGAGTTAATTATTAAACTTGGGGGTATATTAATTTGACAAAGGATAGAAGGCAAAGGAAAAAAGCTAACACAAAGGAACAGATTTTTAACGTAGCTCTAGAACTCTTTCTAGCAAAAGGGTATTATGAAACGACCGTTGAGGAAATCTCGATAAAAGCGGACGTAGCTAAGGGGACCTTTTTTAACCATTTTCCAAATAAAGATACCATTCTTTTTTATTTAGGTGAAAAAAGGAACGCCTTGCTGGATAAGGTTTTAGAGGAAGAACTTAAAAATATTCAAAGTTCCAAAGGAAAACTATTTGAGTATTTTCGGATCCTAGCTAGATTCAATGAAGAAGAAAAGGAAATAACTCGTCTTATTGTTATTGAAATATTTAAAAATACCTCTCCCCAAAAAATTGGTGAGGATGATAGTATGTTAAAGTTTAGAATGGCTATAAGTAAAATTATAGAAGAAGGTAAACAACAAGGGGAATTTCGTCCTGACGTGAATATTAATCATGTTGCTGATATTCTAGTCGGCATATACTTTTATACATTATTTCCATGGTTGGAAGGAAAATTAAGCGATTCTTTAACTATTGAGCTATTAGAACGGGTTGAACTTCTTATGCATGGAATAAAGTCGTAGATCATGAATAGATCCAGTGAACACTTATATTTAAAAACGTCAAAAACCCTTGCTCTGCAAGGGTTTAAACAGACCACTGATAAAATCAGTGGTCTGTTTTATACTAATAATCTTCATTGGAAGCATACAAACTTTTATCCTTACTAGAAGCTGTTTTACCACAAACATCACATAAATCTTGCGGTTCATCAGCAGTGAACATATTCCCACAGCGACTACATTTAAAACTAGGTTCGGCATTATCAGCCTGTAAGGGTTTGCTTTTTAATTCCATGGTGTCACCTCCAATTATAAGTTTGGACTCCAATGGCGAAGCCTAAACTCTACCCCAAGTTCATTTGCAAGATCTCTACACTTATCTATATTTACTCCTGGTAGACCAACCACTGATAATAGTACTCTGGGAATAAATTCTTTACATTTTCTTGTAAAATCGATTACAGCATCAAAAGCCTCTTCGCCAAAAACAGAAGAACATATTTCCTGATATGTTTTACTATTATCGGCATTCAAGCTTATGGATACTATGTCGATAATGCCTGCTAGCTCAGGAACGATATTTCGATGGTGAACTAGGTTAGCCTGCCCATTAGTATTCAAACGAATGGGAATATTATAGGTTCTCAGCCTCTTGGCTATTTCAATAACTACGTCTAATCGCGTTAATGGTTCTCCGAACCCGCAAAAAACAAACTCCTTATATTCTTGTGGATTTTTAATTGTGTCTAAAATTTCCTTTGCAGTCGGTTCTTTACTTAACCACAAACTATTCTCACCAATGCCTTTAGCTGTTTCTCTTACACAAAATGAGCACTGATTAGAGCATTTATTAGTAATATTAATATAAAGAGAACTGCCGATTTCATAAGTATAAGTATCCATGGATGCTCCCCCTTTCCAACATTATAATACCATGATTTGCTTACTTATGGGAGCACTTACACCTAACTTATTGTTTATACTTAGCTACCACCATGGCATTTAGCACAAATTTCGCTCTCACCTAAGAGTGATAAATTTGCCTTCTCTGCCGAATGTCCAACCCCTCTATGACAGTTCATACATTCTAAATTGGCATCTGTACCCACGTGTGGACTATGGTTAAATTTCTCACTTTTCTCAAGCTTTGCAATTTCATGACACTGTAAGCAGTTTTTATTCGGAACTACGGTATGACCCCTAGGCTCTATACCTTGAACGTGACTTACCAATTCCTTTACTGAGTAAATTTTTCTCTTAAGTGTCCCAACCATTCCTGGTTCAGCATGACATTTTATGCAATCGATATTTTTGTGAACCGATTCCTCCCACTGTGCAACATAGGGAGCAATCTCATGACAAGTTGCACAAAACTGGGGTCTTGACGTGTATTTTATCGCACCAAATGCAAGTACCAAGCCCAACCCTATCCCTAACGCAATTATGAGGATAAATTGTTTTTTACGACGATCTGGCATTATATTTCCTCCTTCAGTTAAAGTAATTAATAAAAAACGGAATTGCTTGTAATATAATTCAGTGTCCTGCCATATTTATGTACAGAGTAAAGTATGGGAGGGACTGTTTTATGTATAAACAAACAAGTATTGAGACATCCAGTAAATTTTTTAATTATAAAGCTATTCTAAAAGGCACTTTATATTCCTTTTATATTTCCATGTTTCTAGTGATAATCATGGGCTTAATTATGTATTTTTCTAACATGTCGGAGAGTTGGTTGTCTTTCACGACATCCACAATATTTGTAATATCAGTGTTCATTGGGGGCTTTGGTGCTGCAAAAATCGCTGGCAATAAAGGGTTATATCATGGTTTAGGTGTCGGTCTAGCATTTACCCTAATAGCCTTTCTACTTACGATTATGTTAATTCCCGGAGGTTTTGTAGGTTCAATATTCCTTAAGAAAATGCTTTATAGTTTCTTTGCTGGCGCTCTGGGAGGCATCGCAGGTGTCGCTTTTAACTAAAGCTTTTTAAAAATAGTCTCCTACTTATAGTAGGAGACTTATTTTTTTAAATCCCAGTGGCCCTTTACATTGTCAATCTTCCACTGACCACCTTGTTTTAAAAGGCGAATGGTTACCTTGTTTTCAGCAAATTCAGTGCTAAGTGGTTTCCACGTTACCTCACCCGAAACGAAGGCGGTTTTTTTAGCTTCCCAAAGTCTATCGATGAGAAAAAATACATAAACTTCTTTGTTAAATTTCTTTCTTTCTGTTCGTAAAGCAGAAATAACTCCAGCTTTTTCTAACTGACTCCAGTATCTCCCTGTGGTCAACCTTTGAAGCTGCGACCAATCTTCATTAGAAATTGCCTGATAAAAATCCTCAACTATGGTTACAGAGGAAAAGTTCTTTAACTCTTTGATTTTCCATCCATCTGAAGTTCTTGTCAATAATACCGCTTGATTGTAATTCTTGATATTACCTGTTTTGGAGTTCCAATGGACTTTGCCCAAAACAAATGCCTCGCCTTTTTCTTCATCAATATATTGATTTGATACCAAGAACATTTCAAATTCAAGTCCATCATTTTTAGCTATAATATTTCTCCATTTCTCCCGAAACTGAGGGAGGCGTGTATAAGCACGTAAGGCTGGTGTGCTCAGCCCTTCTATGGTATTCCAGTCTTCTTGAGCCAAGGCTTCGTAAAAATGAGCAATTCTATCAAAGGGATTTGGAGGTAGGTTATCCTCCCTAATTTGATATTTAGCTAACACACTATCATTTTTTAGAGACAAGCCTAGGAAAGTTATCCCAATGATCAAAATCAATAAAAGTTTAATAAGTACCTTCCTTGTAGGCATATTTCTTCCCTCCAAATTAATCTTGACCCTCCATAGAATGATAGCCAAATCTTTCAAAGTGATATCTAAGATTTGCCGCTGCTTTTGCAGTTAATCCAAGTTCTTTTGCTATTTCCTTATCACTTCTTTTAGCTTTTAAACCTTCAATAAACTCGTTAAAATCAACGCCGACTTCAGCACATTTGGCTTTGAAACTTTGATCCATATCCCAGGGTGCACCTCTTGTACTATAGTCGGTAGTAAGCTCATCAACACTCACTTTGTTTCTTGCTCCATCTTCTGTAACAAAACCTTCAATTTCTGATTTCCCATCCAAAGAAACTCTTTCCGCTGATCCAAGACCTTCTGGAATAAAAGCTTCATTTGTACTAAACTTAGTCTCTGAACTAGTTATTTTTTCTGACATATCCTTACCTCCTAATTTACAATTTACAAACTTATGACGTTAGTATGTGCGTATGCAATTTAAAAATGTATACCATGTTAACTTTTAAAACATACTATTTTTCGAAGGAGGTGAGATATGCCAGATCAAGTAAAATGTTCTGTTACTAACTGTATTTACTGGGAAGACAAATTGTGTACGGCATCAGCAATTGAAGTTAATGTTGATGGTGGCGGAACATTGTCTCAAAATGAGGCGGATACAAAATGTCATACGTTTGAAGAAAGAAATTAGAACTTTCAAGCCCCAAAATTGATGGTACTGCAGTGCCTTTAGGAGGGTTAATATGGAATTAAATACTAGAGATTTCTTAATGAAAACCTTATTAGACGAGCAAGAAAAAGTAAGAGATTATCAGAAGTTTGCTCAACAAACTGATGATAAATCAGTTGCACAGTATTTTAGACATTGGGCGGAGTCTGATGCTATGAGAGCATCTCAAATCAAGGAATTAATTGAAAAATACCCTAATGATCAAAACTAATAAAAAGGAAAAGAAGGTAGGCCATAATAACAGCCTACCTTCTTTTCCTTTTAAACTATGCTAGTTAGATTATCTTTAAAACTCAGGCGGTAACTCCTTAATCTCCGCTAGATTAAAGACCGGACCTTCAACACACACAAATTTTTTGCCTATGTTACAACGTCCGCATTTACCAATTCCACACTTCATTTTAAGCTCTAAGGTACTTATAATCTGTTCATCGGTATAGTTCATTTTCTCTAAACCCTGAAGAACAAACTTAATCATAATTGGTGGTCCACAAGTAATTGCAATTCGGTTACTAGAGCTTGGGTTGATTTCCTCAAGATAGCTTGGAACAAACCCAACATGGCCATCCCAACCCTCTTCTTCCCTGTCGATAGTAACATAAACATTAGTGTTTTTTATTTTTGGCCAATTATCTTCTAAGTCATACTTAAAACATAAATCTGCTGCCGATCTAGCACCATAAATAATATCCACCTGACCATAATCGTCGCGGTTTTCGTCTGCTAAAACAAAATCAATTAAAGATCTTAAAGGAGCTAGACCAATACCTCCACCGATAAATACTAAATCCTTACCTTTCATCATTTCATATGGAAAATAATTACCGTAAGGACCTCTTACAGACATTTTTGAACCAACATCTAACTGATGAATAACATCAGTCAATCTACCAACTTTCTTGATGCTAAACTCAAGCATACCTTTTCTTGTGGGCGAAGAAGTAATAGAGATTGTTGCCTCTCCAACACCTAAAACAGACAGTTGAGCTACTTGACCCGGTTTATTACCGAAGCTTTCCAACATTTCAGGTTCGTCAAAAACAACCTGAAATGTTTTTACATCCGAAGTTTCATCGATTACTTTAGTAATAGTAACACTATATGGTACTAAAGGATTGTTACAAGTACACATCTACTTCACATCCTTTACTTCTGAGATTATCTTAGTTATGTCCATATTGACTGGACATTTAGTTAAGCATCTACCGCAACCTGCACAACCGTTTAACTCATAGCGATCAAGATGATATTTTAACTTATGCATGAATCTATTGCGAACTCTTTCTGTCTTGCCAGGTCTAGGGTTACCATGAGCCATGGAAGTGAATTCTGAAAACATACAAGAATCCCAGCATCTAAAGCGATGACCTTCGTAACCGGCATCTTTTTTATCACAGATATCAAAGCAGTGACAAGTAGGGCAAACATAGGTACAAATCCCACACCCAATGCATTTTTTTGCTAGCTCTTCCCAATAAGGATGTTCAAACATATTATCTAATCGATCTTTTACTCCAGTAACATCGACTACTTTAACAAACTTTTGAGCCAAATCATCAGCTTTAGCTTGCTTTTCATCGGCTGCTTTAGAGTACTCAGTAAATAAACCGGAATTATCCTTAACCAGCTTTTCACCACGCTCTGACAAAACCTCTACCAAGTATTTATCGCCCAATTCGGTAAATAGAAGGTCTGCACCTTTAGCCTCTGTTGGTGAACCCCCAAAAGCATTACAGAAACAATTGCTACCTACCTCATTACAGGATAAAGCAATAACAATACTCTTTCCTCTTTTGTCCAAGTAATAGGTGTCTTTAAACTGACCATCGAACACTGGATCTAATAGCAATAAACTATATACATCGCAGGGTCTTATGCCAAAAATTACTCGCTCTTTAATACCCTCAAGCTCTGTTATAGAATTATCTTTCATGTTAAAGTTAAACATCTTTTCGGTTTGTGGAAAAAAGTAATCCTTAGGAGGAACTATGGAATTTGTAAAATCCAAAGTAACTTCTTCTGCTTTGGAAACAGGTTTGAAATTAACAATATTTTCTTCCTCTTGAACCGGAGCAATCAGTTCGTAATCAACTGCCAATTTATTCAGCAGAGTTACTATTTGCCCCTTCTTAATAATTTTATTTGACATTTTAATAACCACCTCTACATCAAGTTACAACCAGTGCTTACATAAATTCCTCGGGATCATTTACCGAGAATTTACCTAAAGCGGCATCTTCCTCGACTTGAGTTCCTGGAGTATCTATACCAAATAGTTCTTTGGTATCTTTTAATATCTTTTTATTTAGATTTCTCAATGGAATATTAACTGGACACACCCGGTCACACTCACCGCAATCAATGCATCGACCTGCAACATGGAAGGCTCTGATCATTTGGAAAACTTGGTTTTCAGAAATATCATTGTGCTTTCCTACCCAACCTGGTTCTGCCTGATCAAAGACACAGCTTCTACAACTGCATGCGGGACATACATTTCGACAGGCATAACATCTAATGCATCTACTAAAATGTTTCTCCCAATAGGCACTCTTTTCGTCAGCTGTCATTGCTTCTAGTTTCTTGATTTCTGCAAGGTCGTCAACCTTCCCAGAAGCCTGAACTTCTGGACCTAAAAGAACATCATAGACTACTGGTGTGGGTTGCTCGCAGGTCAGACATTTGTCCAGTAGGTATTTTTGTTTTTCTAAAATAACGTCACCCTTATCAGTTTTCAATGTAAAGGTGGTTGCATTTTCAACTACTTCCTTTACTATTGCGGTGGGGTCCACCACGGCTGCAGCTTTAGCAGAATCAAGCTGACCACTACATGGAATACCAAGAATAACCACTTTATCCTTAACAATTTGCTTATCTTGAACGAGGCGATTAACTGCCCTTGAATCACACCCCTTAACCACAACTCCGATTTTACCCTCTTGATTTTTATAGTCTAAAAGGTATTTTGGTAGATTATTGAGGCAAAAAGGGTTCCAGATAAGTTTTTCTACATCCTCAGGCTTATCAATGAAAACCGGGGTGGTGCGGACAGGCTCGGATCCGACTCCATACCCAATAATAAAATCTACCTCTTTATCAACTAACAACTTTTTAGCATTAGCGATTAAATTTTCATTTATCTTTTTCATCTGATATCCCTCAATTTCTTATTCGGACCTAAGGCCTTTACTTGTTCGGTTATGCTGGTAATTGTATCAGCAAACTTTTGAGCCTCCGAACCGGATAACCAACGAGCGTGGAATCGACCAGGTTCAACTCCAACAAACTCTAGCATTCTTTTCATTATTAAATATCTTCTACGAGTAAATAAATTGCCACTAACATAGTAGCAGTCACCAGGATGTCAGCCAGCCACCAATACGGCATCTGCACCTTTTTGGAAGGCTCTCAATACAAACTGGGGGTTTACCCTTCCAGAACAAGGAACACGAATTATTCTAACGCTTGGAGGATATTGAAAACGGCTGACGCCAGCAGAATCCGCACCTGCATAACTACACCAGTTACAGCAGAAAGCTACAATTTTAGGCTCCCAGTTAGCCACGTCTTTCTCTAAAACTGACATGCTGCATCCACCTCCGCAAGTAATTGTTTATTTGTAAAGCCTTTTAAGTTAAGCGCTCCGGAACGACATTCAGAGGTACAAGCACCACAGCCTTGGCATAAGCCACTGTTAACGGAAGCAACTGTTCTCTCAACGTTGTGTCCATGAGCCCTTTCTGCAATAACCTTCTCAGTGATTGCTTTGTAAGGACAAATCGAGGCACACATCATACAACCTGCGCACATAGAATCGTCTACTTTTGCAATCTTAGGGTTAGTTGCTAACTTTTCTTTCGACATTAAAATTATGGCTTTAGCAGCGGCAGCACTAGCTGTGGAAACTGTATCAGGAACGTCCTTTGGTCCTTGGCAAGATCCAGCTAGGAAAACTCCTGCCGTATTGGTTTCAACAGGCTTAAGTTTTGGATGAGCTTCATTAAACCAACCATCCTTGTCACCAGAGAAGCCTACTACTTGCGCAATTTTATTAGAAGCTGCTGCAGGGATCATAGCGGTAGCAAGAACAACCATGTCAACTTCAACCTCACACTGTTGTCCGATAAGTGTATCTTCGCCACGAACCACAAGTTTATCACCCTTAGGATAAATCTTAGACACTCTTCCGCGAATATACTTTGCACCCTGTTCTAGTGCTCTGTTATAAAATTCATCATAGTTTTTACCCGGCGTTCTTACATCCATATAGAAGACATAAGCTTCGGAATCTGGAATTTTCTCCAACACTTGCATAGCATGTTTAGCAGTATACATACAGCAAGTTCTTGAACAATAACTTTTACCTTTTTCGTCATCTCTAGATCCGACACATTTGATAAAAGCGATTTTTTGAGGAATCTTTTTATCAGAAGGTCTCTTAATTTTTCCTCCAGTTGGACCTGAGGCATTTGCTAGTCTCTCAAACTGCAAACCACTAATTACGTCAGGATATTTGCCATAGCCGTACTCTCCATAGGTTTCTGTCCAATCAAACAAGTCAAAGCCTGTAGCCATAACTATAGCTCCAATCTTTTCAGTAACTAACTTGTCTGAATCTTCATAGTTAATCGCACCCGTTGGACATACTTTTGCACAAACTCCACACTTGTTCTCTAATAGTTTTCGACAAGACCCTACATCAATAACGGGCTTGTTTGGAACTGCTTGTGGAAAAGGTTTATATATAGCGGTTCTTTGACCCATTCCTAAGTCAAATTCGCTCTCCACCTTCTTAGGACACTTTGTTTCACAAATTCCACAACCTGTACACTTGGACATATCTACATATTTAGCTTTTTGTTTGATAGTAACATCGAAATTACCAATATAACCAGAAACCGACTCAACTTCGGAGTAGGTCATTAACTCAATATTCGGATGTTGCGCCGCAACAACCATCTTTGGAGTGCTAATTCAGGCCGAGCAATCTAATGTAGGGAAGGTTTTATCTAGCTGAGCCATTCTTCCTCCAATAGTTGCTTCCCTTTCTACTAATATGACAGGATATCCCGCATCCGCGATATCTATGGCAGACTGAATACCGGCAATACCTCCACCAATTACTAAAGCCTTTTTTGTGACGGGCAAATGATCCTCGAAAAGAGGTTCCAAATTGGCCACTTTTGCTACAGCTTTACGTGTTAAGTCAATAGCTTTCTCTGTTGCTAACTCTGGACTTTTTGAATGAACCCACGAGCAATGCTCACGTACATTAGCCATTTCAACCATATAAGGATTAAGTCCTGCTTTTTTAGCAGCTGTTTGAAATGTTTGCTCATGCATTCTAGGTGAACAAGATGCAACTACAATACTATCAAGTTTGTGCTTTTTGATGGCTTTAATGATGGCGTCTTGTCCGGGTTCAGAGCAGCAGTATTTGTTTTCCTCCACATGTGCCACATTAGGATAGGTGACAATAGCTTCTGCCACCTTGGGAACATCAACAACACCCGATATGTTGGTTCCACAGTGACAAAGAAAAACACCGATTCTCTTCATCATCATCGCTCCTTCTTATATTGCAAATATTTTATAATGATTTAACTAGGTTAGAAGTGTCAACAAAATGTTTATCCACTTCGATTTCACTAGGACTTGCTCCCATGGCAAGAGATAATAACTCAGTAAAATAAAAAATAGGCATATTTAAATTAGAGTTATATTCTTTGTTGATTTGACTCTGTCTCATATCTAAATTCATGTGGCATAAAGGACAAGCCGTAACAATACAGTCAGCACCTGCCTCGATGGCCATTTCTAATATGTTTTTCGAAGCCTTTAAAACCACCTCTTTATTATGAAAAGCCAATGAATTTCCACAACATTCGGTTTTAAAAGGCCAATCCACCGCTGTTGCTCCCGCTGCCTCCATAATTCTATCCATGCTCATGGGGTCTTCTGTATCATCTACATGAGCTAGTTTAGGTGGCTTAACATAAAAGCATCCGTAATAGCTGGCAATTTTTAGGTCTTTAAGTGGCTTCTGAATCTTTTTAGCAATTTCTTCAGGTGAGAACACCTCTAATACCGAGAGCACTTTTGTATCGCCCTTGTATTCTCTACCGATTGCTTTTGCTAATTTTTCTTTAACATGAGGGTCATTTTTCATCTCATAGTTAACTGCTGCCAACCTTTGATAGCAAGCAGCACAAGGAACCACTACATCTAATCCCTGCTGTTCTGCTATGGCTAAGTTTCGTGCCGATACAGCAATACCATAAAGGTGCCCAACACTATGTGCTGAACTTGCTCCACAACAATTCCAATCAGGAATTTCTTCCAGTTCAACATTAAGTTTTTTGCAAACATATTGGGTGGAGTGTTCGTATTCAGTAGCCCCAGTGTGAAGTGAACAGCCCGGGTAGTAGGCAAATTTCATTAGCTTTCACCCTCCATTCTCTCGATAGCCTCAGCGATTCTCTGAATATCCTTAACTCCTTTAATTTTGGTAGGTAACAAGTCCAGCTTACCTTTAGTAAGCATTGGTAAACCTAACTCTGCATCATCAAGGAGTTTTCCTGTTCCACCAAGTTTTAGACCGATAACCAAGCCTAATTCATAAACTCTACCCCAACGAGACACGGATTTGTTAAAGCAGTCATGAAAATTAACTTCTCCCTTAACTGCTGATGTTTTACCCATTTTATAGGACATAATTCTTAAGGTATCCATGAGTCGGGCTAAATCCACGTTTCGCGGACATCGTGCGGTACAGGTAGAACATGTAGCGCACACCCATATGGCTCTCGAGGTTAATACCTCATCCATAAGGCCTAACTGAATCATTCTAATAATTCTATTAGGTCTGTAATCCATTGCATCAGCGGCCGGACAACCAGCAGAACACTTCCCACATTGGTAACACTTTGTTAAGTCTTCCCCGCTTTTCTTGCTAACCAATTCAACTAGATCTTTATTTTTTTCATACTGTTCCGTTAAATTAACGATAGTCATCCTCTTCCCTCACTTTTTAAAGAAAGTTTGAGCCATGCGGGACGGCCTTTAATTCCCCGAACACCCCCTTGACTTAGTGAAAAAATGTATTTAAACATTTATGAAATAATACACCTTTTAATAATTATTCTGTCAATTCTTAAAAATTCCTCCTTTTTTGCCGAAATTTTTAGAATCTTTTGATATATTTCCAATTTTTATTAAACTAAAAATAATGACTTTTGGATTTATAGTAGACATTTTTCGACACTAAAATCATTCTTTCCTGCTTTGTGCATAGTTGCACATTTTCTGCTTGTACTATCGGGAACAAGAAGAAATGCGCGTAATTTTGTTTCCTAATCACACGCTGTTTCAGTACTTTCAAACTGAAGTAAATAAATAGAGTAGATTTAGACAATCTACTCTTCAAAAATAAGTACTTTGTAAATGTTTTAACAATTATTTAAAGAATTTTGCCAGCAAATTTTTTATAAAAGGTGGTAATTTAAAATAATATACCTTCAAAATTTTCACCCCTTTTCTTCAGCTCTCACGGTATATACTATTCCTAAAGCTGAAAAAGGTGATTGTTTTTTTTATAAATTTTTTATTATTGTTCTGACGATTAAAACTCTTACTAAGGATAAAGAGTTACTTCTTGTACTTGGGTAGGCCCATTTAAGTTGGCTTAAAGTTTGTTTTATGGCCTCAGCTGTAGACTTATTGCTTAACGCTTGCTTCTGGATTCCCTGTCTAAATTCTAACCAAAAGGTTAAGTGATCTTTGACACTCCTATCTTTCGATCTAAGTTTGAGCTTAGATATTATATAGTCTAATAACAAAACTAATTCTGACAGATCTAACTCTTCTTTGCTACCTATTTGCAATGCAAATTCTTTTAGAGACTGTCCATAAATTTTACCTATTTTCCCACCAAACTTCCCTAGAGATTTTCCAACAAAATTTATGACTGCACTCATTTCCTTTGTATCCGTCTTGTGAACTTGTTCCATCGACTTTTTTAGATTTTCAACTAATTTGCTTCCCAAATCCCCTTCTCCGAGCTTTGCATCAAGTTGATCTATATAGATTTTATTATTTTCTAAAGTTTCAGTAACCTTTAGAATCAATTTTAAAACCTCGGCGTTTGTCATTGGCTTTAGATCCTCCTTTCGTTAAAGCTCGCTCTCTTATTTAGTATATGATTTTTAAACAGTAAAAGTGCTGATATTAAAATGAACAAGATAAATTCAAAATCAACATTTTCATTTCTAAAAAACAACGGCCAAAGTGAAAAAGTTAACAAGCTCGAAACCTGAGGTCTTTTAGTAAGTAAATATATAGACAACCAAAGTGCACTTAAAATCCCACCAAGATTTAGATCCCAGCAATAGGTTACACCTATTAACACAGGAATAATTCCATCTGCTTCCCTCGAACTATGAGAATAATATTGGCCCAAAACTAAAAGTGTAGCTGCAGGGAAATTTATAAAATTATTACCCCAAAGAAATTGAGCTAACAAAAGACCCAAGTACCCTTTGATAAAATACCCTACTAATAAGGCCAAAGCCGCTTCTACCCCTGCTATTTGCCGAATTTTCATAACTCCTAAGGAATGCTCTTGATCATGGTTAGCCCAAATATTAATTGTTACTTGCGATTTAATAAAATAAGCTAAGGGAATAATTCCGGTAAAGTATGAAATTGCCAATATTATAATAAAATCAAGCATGTCCCATGCACCTCAACCTAAAAGCCTCGCGCTTGCGAAGCTTTTAGTTATTTGATGTTGTCAATGACCTGTCGATAACCTATCTTGTCTAAAAAATCTAATACTTCAGGTTGATTTGGGTGTATTTGAAGCGATAATCTGAAAAATTTTAAAGCTTTATGAATTTGACCGCGGTGGTAATATAGGAGGGCAATTGCTCTTGGTGCTAGATAATATTCTGGGTTTCTTTCTAAGACATTTTTATAAGACTTAAGTGCATGGTGATAATAACCCAAATGTTCCTGCGTAACCCCCAAGTTAAAGATAGCATCAATATAATCAGGTTGAATTTCCAAGCATTTTTTATAGTTTTTCATAGATTCCCTTAAATCGCCCAAATAATAATAAACTAAACCTAAATTATAATAGCCCATGGCTAAATCAGGATCTATTTCTAGTGCTTTTGTTAATGATTCTTTAGCCTTATTATATTCTTGTAAGTAGATATAAACTTCACCGATACTATGATGAGCAACAGCCTGCTTAGGTTGTAAGCTTAAAGACCTTTTGTAATAATCTAAAGCCTCTTTGTATTGACCTTTAAGATAATAAGTTTCCCCCAAAACAAAGTATATCTGATGCAAGGTATTATCTAATGCTAATGCTTCTTTAAAAAGAGTTATTGCTTCGTCGTACTTTTCAATTAAACCTAATAGACATCCTAAGCCAACGTAATGGTTTAATTCAAAAGGATCTAAATCTAGTGCTTTACGGTAAGCTTTTTCAGCCAAAAAGTAACTGCCTATACTTTGGTAGGCCTCTGCCAAGTTATAATACCCAACACCTTGGTTGGGTTCTAGCTGAATAGCACGTTCAAATTCGCTAATAGCTGCATCGTAATTTTCACAATAGCCGTAAGCCACACCCAGATTAATATGTCCATTTGGTGATTCCGGTGCTACTTCAACGGCTTCCTGTAATACTCTTACAGCATCATTGAAAAATCCCTTTTCAAGATATTTGAGCCCTTTTTCTGCTAAATCATAGTAACTGGACAATCTACCACCTCCCATACATATTAATTTTATGTCTGTAAATGGTAAAAAATTACAAATAGTTTTAGCTATTTTGGGGAATAGCTAAATTCATGTGAAAGGAGTTAGAATATGGATAAAATATGTCCTATTTGCAATGGTTTGAGAGAATTGGATGTTAAATGTCCTTTCTGTGGACAAATAATGACAGACAATGGAAATTTAGATAATTACTTAGGTCCTTATAGTCCTTATGAAGATCAAGAGGTCTTGGAATTGAATAACGGTATTGATTGTAAAGGCCCTGATCCTTGTATTCATTTGTTGACATGTAGGGAATGTGCTATAGATAAAAAGTATGTGGTGGGGCGAACGGAGTTCTAGAAGGAATATCGGACTCGCTGTAGAATCATATGAATACATTGAAACAAAAATGATGCATATGGAGGATTTACATTGAGTTTACTAGAAATTTTTGGTGCTCTGCTTTCGATTCTACTTATTATCTTTTTCCTTCGGAAAGGTTTTAGTGGCCTACATCAGCCTTCAGAAGATAGAAAGCAAGAAATAAGCGAGTTAGAAGAATCTATACGGGAGATGCAGGAAGAATTAAAAGAAATAAAAAAGCCCTAAGTTCAGTATTGAACTTAGGGTTTACTTTATTCCTAATACTTTGGTATCTTAATGTTACTAACCATTAGATAGGAAAATAAAACTACTACAATTGGAAAAATAAACAATGGAATCTTTGTGCCTAATAGCGCTAGAATTGCAAGGAGACTTCCAGCCGCAGTGATTGGTACACCCACAAAATGAGTTGTGATAGTCATGGTGTTAAACCTAGCAAGCCTGATAGCACCACATAATGTAAACGCTAAAGCTATTGCTAAACCTGTGAGCCCAAACTCTGACAGTTTAAAGGAGTAAACTAAGATCGCCGGAGCAACTCCAAAGGACACCAAATCGCAAAGAGAATCTAACTCTTTACCAAAGGGTGAAGTAGCATCTAGACGTCGAGCTACTTTACCATCCATTCCATCTAATATCATCGCTACTAGAATCATAATAGAAGCCAGTTGATACTCTTCTTCCATGGTATACACTAGCGATAGGACACCGAGTAACAAGTTTGATAAGGTGAAAATGCTAGGGATTATTTTAGTGTTCATTTTTTATCCTCCTAGTAATAATACACAAAACTTATTTTATCACTTTTTTCCAAGATAGGAAAGTAAATTTTCAAAGGATGTAATATTATTGTTATTATTATACTATTCGTTTTTGTCCTTTAATATTTCCTTTTTGTGACGTAATAATTTATTAAGATCCTTTTTTGTATCAATTATTGTAGTAAATGCTGGTCTATCGCCAGAGTGCCATTGTTTAATCTTTTTGATTATCTCATTTAGAGTTCCCCTGTAATGATTTCTTAGAGGTAAAGATTTAAAAAAGAGTTTCCCATAATTTTTTTCAATAATTCTCTTATCCAATATAATTATTGTCCCCTCGTCTTGACTACTTCTAATTAATCTTCCAAATCCTTGCTTAAATCTTATAATCGCTTGGGGAACACTAAAACCTTTAAAACTATTATTAGTCAGTTGATCTAAATCTTCTAATCTTGCTTCGACAGTAGGTATGTTTGGTGCCCAAAAAGGTAGCTTTACAATTATCACGCACTTCAAACTATCACCCGGAATATCTACACCCTCCCAAAAGCTACTAGCTCCCAAAAGCACAGTTCTTTCTGATGATTTAAACTCTTCTACTAATTTGCTTCTACTCCCGTCGATATTATGTCCTAACAAGCAAATGCCAACTGTTTCTAAATCCTCTTTAAGTTTATAATAAGTGTCTTTTAACATTTTATGTGATGTAAATAAGATCATAGTTTTCCCACCATAAAATTGTACCACTTCCTTGATGAAGGGTGTTATTAATTCAGTATACCTTTCATCATTTACTTCTAATGGACTGGCTAAATCCTTAGGGACACACAAAAGTACTTTGTTGTCATAATCAAAGGGGGATTCTAATTGTTTTAGTAATAGGCGTTCCTTTGCTAACAAATTTAAGCCCAGTCGTTCAAGTAAGTGGTCATAGGTTTCGTTAACCGTTAAAGTAGCTGAAGTTAAAATAACCGACTTTTTTGACGAAAAAAGATTTTCGTAGAGAAGTTGATTTACTTTGATTGGAGCTGCTCGCAAAATACAATTGGACCAACTTAATTTTTCTTGAATTTCAAGCCAATAAACAAAGTTTAACTCTGGATTTTCTAATATGAAATCTAAGGTGCTTAAATACTCTTGCCCCATTACAGCAAAATTAGAGAAATCCTTGGAATCACTCATAAACTTCTCGCCTTTTAGTTCTAATAGAACACAAATCTTTTGCAGACTTTCTTGTAAAATTTTTAGTCTCAATGAAAAATTATCGTATACAGTTCGAATTGCACTCCAATTGCTATGATTCCTATCTTCATCTTTTATGCGCAGAGTATAAGTAGATTCGCTACCTTTATTGCCCGACGAGCCAACAGCTACCAGCAAACTATAGAGATTGTTGCTATAATCCTTTATTATATCTACGGTTTCCTCTATCTTATCTAACTGTTCATGGAGAAATTTTCTTTCTTCATCAGATAGAAAATTTTCTATTTTAGCTGACCGGATCCTAAAACTTTTTATAAAACCCATATTATTTTCATTGTTTTTTCCGGTTAGAGTATTGATGTATTTAAAAAAGGCCTTAAATGAAAACTGATATCCTAGATGTTCTGTGGCTCCATCCTCAAGATGATGTGCTTCATCTATTATCAAACGGTCAGAATGGGGGAGAATATTATTTTCAGTTTTAATATCCGAAAATAATAACGAATGATTTATTATTATTACATGCGCACTTTGGGCTCTTCTTCTTGTCTTCATTAGAAAACACCAATCTTTATACCAAGAACACCTGGCCCCTAAACAGTTGTCAGCTTCACAAGATATCTGCTGCCAGAATTCGGACTGAGCAAAGGAAAAATTCAGTTCCGTTTTGTCCCCGATTTCCGTTTTTGTTAACCAAAAAAAGATTCTAAGAACAAATTTTAACTGGTCCGGAGAATGTGGTCTCTCAACCGCTAGAAGGTTAAACCACTTTCTCAGACAGACATAATTACTTCTCCCCTTCACCAAAACAGTAGAAAACTCCAAGCCCAAAATCCGGTTCAATAGGGGTATATCTTTTATCCATAATTGTTCTTGTAGGTTAATTGTATGGGTAGCAACAATTACAGGCTCACTGTTACGAACAGCCCAATAGATTGTGGGAATTAAATAGGCCAAAGATTTACCAGTTCCTGTACCTGCTTCTATTACGAGATGCTTCTCTTCATTAAAAGCCCTACCAACAGAAACCAGCATTTCCCTTTGTTCTGGCCTATCTTCATAATTAGGAAAGTGTTTACCTAAAAGACCATCTCTATCTGCTAGCTCCTCTAACTCCTTAATATTAAGTATTCCTTTTTCCTTCTTGACAGCTTTAGGTAAATTAAATAGGCGCTCTTCACCGTCAAGTGTATTCTTTAGAAAGGAATAAATGCCTGAAATCTTTGACTGATTATAGGTCTTCAGTCGATCCCTTAGTAAGGCTGAAAATATAGTTTTATGCCTCCATTGCTTTGAAGTTAAAAATTTATCAAGAAAAGTTATTACTTCCATATCAAGATTTGAAAGTTCGGAGATTATATTGCGAAATAATTGCGCAGTAGCTTTAGCATCCTCTAAAGCTCGATGTACTTTTTCAGTAGGTATTGATAAAAATTCGACTAATTTACTTAACCGATGACTTCCTATTAGAGGATAAATAAGTTGACTTAGTTCTAAGGTATCATAAGACTGATTCGTAAAATTATGGTCTAATTGTGCAGTTAAAAAACTTAGATCAAAATCAACATTATGCCCCACAATTGGAAGGTCACCAATAAAATCAAGAATGTAAGGTTTGGTATCAGCCAAGCCTGGAGCTTTAGATAAATCTTGCTCCTGTATCCCTGTTAGCCTTCTTATTCTTAAAGGTAAAATCCCGTTAAAATTTATAAAGGTTTGAAACTCTTCAAAATTCCCATCACAATACCTATATAGTCCCACTTCAATTATTTGGTCCTTAGATATATCAAAGCCTGTGGTTTCAATATCTAGGGCCACAAACTCAAGCTGAGTAAAGCTCATCAGCTGTCTCCTCTCCCCAAAATTCCTTTTAGTCGATCTTTTCTACTAAATTTTTATTATCCTCATTCTTTTTAAAGCTGTATATTCCAGCGTAAGTGATGTCGTTATCACTTATTAATTCTTTAATTGTCTCTTGCTCTTCACAGATGAACTTTATGGAAAGACCACAGCCATTAGAAATATCTCGTGGAGTTGGAACTATTATGAAATCTATTATTTTATTTTTCTCTAATGTTTTTTCGGCTCGTAAGGCGTGCTGAGTTGATATGAAAGTCATTAGACAGAAATTTTCTGCATAAAATACATTTTTCGACACAAAGTATCCCTCTCTATAATTATTTTGGTTAATCAGCTATTATATTTCTTTAGCAGTTATTTGTTTTCCTCTATTACAGGTAACCTTTTTATTTTACCACTTAATAAGGTAATCTTACCTTTTAAGGAAAAAATAATGTTAACCTTTGGATTCTAGGGTATACTACTATTAGGAAATAAAAATCCATCTCCTCTCCCCTTTTGAACTGTCCCCCCAGGGTCAGTTCTTTCTTTTTAACAAGCCAAAATTTTTCATCTTTCCAATTCTTCTCACATATGTTATTATTAACTTGAATAATCTCTGGAGGTGAGCCCATGGATTTCCTTTCTACATTAATCGGACTAATTATTGCTGGTATTGTAATAGGTGGAACTTTATTATTATTTATTCAACCAAACAACGAAAGCTTTTATGCAAGCAGATGGAAAAAGTAAAAACCCCAATGGGGTTTTTTTTTGGCTTATAAAGTTTGAAACTTGACAAAATGTTCTTTTTTACTCGCCTTGACAATATTTTAGGTTAAAGAGGTGAGTGATTTGAAAAAAACAAAGGTTTATTTTTTAATTTTTATATTAGGGCTTTTCGCATTTATTGTAAGCTCAGGAGATTTACTTAATCGGGAAATTTTCACCCTATCCAATAAGAGCATTCCCTTTCCTCTGGCTTCAGAAATTATTGACCAAAAGAAAGATATTAGAATTGGATTAGAGCGGATTGTTAAGGAAAAATATTATATCACTTACTCAAAAGCAGAGGGAAATCAGAGTTATCTTGGCACCTATTTAATTGTGGAAAATCTAAAACAAAAAAAAGTTGATAAAAATGGCTTTAAAGGTATTGTAATGATTGATAACTTAGGAAACAAATATCTACCGCTACCCTATAAAGAAATTTCGGATTTTCCCCAAGATGACCCTTTAGGCTGGAAAATAATTATATTTAATAAGTTTCCCCCTGTTCATAGCAAGGCTTCTTTTCTAACCATTACGTTACACTTCAACGACGAGACCTTTATTCTCGAAAAAGTCATGCTGCCTTAGCGTTCACTTCCGTAATATGCGGCCATAGAAGCTGCAAAAAAGGAAATAGTCAGATATACTAGACCTAATAAAATGACTTGAGGCTCTTTAAAACTGTAAATTAAAACTAAAATAAAAGCTGCTAAGTTAAGCCAAATTCCCCAGTGCCATGATCCTTTAGGCCTCATTATGCCAAAAACAAAGCCTAAAATCCCATACACTATTAGCACTACGCTAAAGGTCATTAGTCTTTCTATTAATGAACTGTTACTGTCTGAGAACAGATAATTTAATGTTAAAAAGAATCCAGGTAAAAGACCAATCAAGATTGCACAAAACACAAAGATAATTCTTGTCACTTTAAAACACCCCATTATTTAGAAGGCTTTCGTCCCTCAACCACGGCTACTGCTCCACCAAATAAATTATAGTATTTTGTCTCTATTAACCCAGCTGCTTTAAATATCTCTGCCAATTCCTGCGGGGGTGGAAACACTTTTGCGGAATCATGTAGATAAGCATAGGCTGATTCATTTCCGGCCAATTTACCCATGACTGGTATTATCTTATTAAAGATTAACCAGTAGAGTTGTTTAAAAACAGGCGCAGTAGGATGCGCCATATCAATACCAACTACCTTAGCACCAGGCTTTACGACGCGAGTCATTTCTTGAACTGTAGTAAAAATATCGGGCACATTTCTTAATCCCCAGCCATTCGTTGCACAATCAAAACTATTATCGTCAAAGGGCAACTCCATGGCATTACCCTGTATAAAATTAATGTTATCTTTAAGTTCAAATTTCTTTACGTTTTCCCGAGCTACAGCTAACATGTTTTCGGAAAAGTCCAAACCCGTTACCTTGCCAGTTACACCTGCGACCTTTACTTGTTCCATAGTCAACATTCCGGTACCGCAACACACATCAAGCCCACAACCACCAGGCTTTAACTCTGATCTTTCAACAGTAAACTTTCTCCAATACTTATCTTGACCGAGACTCATTAGAAAGTTCATTATATCGTAACGACCTGCTATTGAGTTAAAAGTCTCGCGAACAAACTTTTCCTTATTCTCCTTGCTAGGTAATTTAGCCAAAACGATTCCTCCCGTGTGGAATTTAGATTTAGTTTTTCCTTTCTCTTTTATAATAATATTAATATAAAAGGAAAAGAGTAGTTAGCTTACGTTAACTACTCTTCAAATTATACTATGATATTATTATTTTGGGAATTAAATTAGATAGTTTCTTTCTTAAAAATGAATCTTAACTATCTTTATCGTCTATTTCAATCCAATTATTGCTCCACCAGCCTGTAAATACATTCCCAACAGTTAATTCAGGTCCTTCGGTAAAGGATGTTTTTAATTCGGCCAACACCTCTGGGTCTACTCCTAATCCATTCGCAATTTCTTGATCGTTAATTCCGAGTGCAGCCATTTGAGTTGACTTAAGCTTACTTTTCTCCTTTAGTTCTATTGTAACAACCCCCTTAAAAAATTGTTAAAAACTACTTTAAATAACTATGACTTTAGTATAATCTTAAAATATGGAAGTATACTTGTTTGATGTGTATATAAATTTCGGTTCAATAGTATAAAAAAATCCCTCCTAAGCCAAATTAAATATAGCAAAGGAGGGATTTCTCATGGATAAAGATCGTAAATATGTGCAATGGGGTGGCGTTAGCTTTACAAATAACGCAGCACCGGAAGAAATTAACAAATATGTCCGGCAATTACCGGCAGATAAAAAAGACTCGCTTTTCGAAGTGGTAAAAGAACTAGATAAAGCGGGATTAATTACACTCGACGACTCTCATTTATCGACTATTCAAAGCGGTGACCCTATGGGTTGCTAATTTCAAGAATCTGTTGCTCTTTTAAGTACAACCGATCCACAGTGCCTATGGGTAACTCTAGAACCATTTTAGCCCCCTTAACCACGGGGCTAATTTTGTTTGGACGAAAATCTTTTAAAAGACTTATGATATATCCTTGTTTATCTAGAAATACAACATCTATGGAAAATTTCATACCAAAGGAATGCACACAATTACAAGGTATTATTACTAGTCCTTCATCTTGTTGAAATTCAGAACGCCCTAATAAACCTTTCAAACGTTTGAAGAAATTATCGGCAGCAAGTGCCTTAGAAACTACTACTACGTTCGTGCTGGTGTTAATAACTTTAAGATTTGTCATCCGTTACACCATCCTTATCCGGTTTTCTGGTGTATTATTAAAATAGAGTAGTAAAAATTTCGATCATAGCTGGTCCTAAAAGTACAATAAAAAGGGTTGGAAAAATAAATAATACCAACGGAATTAACATTTTAACAGGTGCTTTCATTGCCTGCTCCTGGGTACGCTGCCTCTTTGCTTGACGAATTTGCTCAGATTGTAATCTAAGCACGTTGCCGATACTAACTCCCAACTGGTCGGCCTGAATTAAAGAACTAATAAAGTTGGCTAAATTATCGGACTGACATCTAAGGCTTAGGTCTTTTAGGGCCTCACGCCTGGGTTTACCCATTTTAATCTCCTGTAGAACCTTCACAAATTCATGAGCTAAGGGTCCTTTTGTCTTGCTTGACACTTTGGCTAGAGCAGAGTCGAATCCTAAGCCTGCTTCAACGCTAACTGTGAGCAAATCCAAAACATCAGGTAGGTTCTTGTCAATTTCGGTTTTACGTTTTGAAGCCAAACTTTTTAAAAACAAGTTAGGCACATAATATCCTAATACACCTAAAATAAGAGAGGTTAGAAAAACCTTAGCATCATTTTTATCTAGCACAATGAAAACAGCGGCAGTCAGAAATGGGAGTCCAAAAGCAAAAGTATATTGAATACCAAGATACTCTGAAGCTGATAAGTTTCCAGGATTACCTGCATAAATCAACTTTTGCTCTAGACCAAGAACTCTTCTCTCAGGCATAAAACGAGCGAAACTTTTAGTAATAGCCTTTAAAATAGGATAGAGAACTCTTTCCGCAAAAGGCTTGTTTAGTTCAGCGTCGGCTCGTTCTCTTACTCCACCTTTGCTGATTAAATCTCTTAAACGACTTTGAATTAGATTGTTATCTTTAAAGGGTATATTCAGTAGAAGCAATATAATTGATAAAGAAGTAAAAAACACAAGGACCATAATAAGAGTTAAACTCAAGCTAATCTCTCCTTCTTAGACATCTATATCAACAATTTTCTTAACTAAAATTAAGCCTAATATTTCTGAGATGATTCCTCCAACAACTAAGCTTATTCCAATAGCATTTGTAAACAACCCCATAATGTAACTCCTATTTATCATAAATAAAACCAACCCTAGAATAACGGGTAATAAACCAATAACTAGACCTGATATCTTTCCTTGTGCAGTTAAAGCTTTGATTTCTCCTTTTATCCTAATCCGTTCTCTAATGGTATGAGAGATATTATCCAAAACCTCCGATAGGTTACCTCCAACCTGTCGTTGAATTAAAACAGCGGTAATCAAAAGGTCTAAATCATCACTGCCAACCCTTTCATTCAAGTTTACCAAGGCTTCTTCTGTGGGAGTACCCAAGTTAATTTCCCTAAGAACCTTGCCAAACTCCCCCGAAATAGGGTCTGGCATCTCTTTGCTGACAAGATCTAAGGCCTGAAAAAAGCTAAATCCGGCTCGTAGCGAATTTGCCATTACTATTAAACTATCACCAATCTGAGCATTGAATCTTTTCATTCTTTTGTTTTGATTATAGCGAACAACCAACATGGGTGCAATAAATGCACATGCCCCAAGAATTATACCAATAGCTAGATCACCAGTTAAAGTAGTGAGTAATAGTCCCGTACCAGCGGTTGTCAATAGACGAATGGTTATAAACTCTTCACCCTTTAAGGGAATGCCACCCTTAATTAGCTCTTTTTCTACTCTAATGCTGTAACTTTTAGCAGCAAAAACACTACTCAATTTCGTTATAAGCTCTTTAATGGGTGCTTGCTTACTTTTATTGTTAGCCAAACCAATCTGGTGGGGTCCTTTAATGACCATATCATTAAGTCTTTTTTGCAAGAAAGTTCTTTCTTTAGCCAGGATAGTAAAGATGGCTAATATAAAGACATAGATACTTACAAAAACCAAAATTGACAACAAGGTTATCATTTTTAAAATCACTCCTTAAAGCCATCAAAAGGTGCAAATATGTTTTCAGGTAATAGTACTCCGGATCCAGAAAGCTTTTCAAAAAACTTAGGTCTAATTCCTGTAGCCGTAAACTTACCCGTAACCCTACTTTTGGCGTCCATCCCAGTTTTCTGATATACAAAAATATCTTGCAGAACTATAGTATCTCCTTCTAGCCCTTGAACTTCTGTTATTCTGGTGATCTTTCTACCACCATCCTTGAGTCGATTTTGTTGAACTATAAGATCTATAGCGGAAGCTATCTGCTCTCTGATGGCACGTATTGGCAGATCCATGCCTGACATAAGCACCATAGTTTCCAGTCGAGAGATCATATCTCTTGGTGTATTGGCGTGACCGGTAGTCAAACTTCCATCATGCCCCGTATTCATTGCTTGGAGCATGTCTAAAGCCTCTCCTGAACGAACCTCTCCAATGACAACTCGATCAGGTCGCATACGAAGAGAGTTCTTAACTAGGTCTCTCATGGTTATAGCACCTTTTCCTTCGATATTAGAGGGCCTTGTCTCGAGTGTAACTATATGTGGTTGTTTTAGTTGTAATTCGGCGGCATCCTCAATAGTGACAATCCGCTCATCAGAGGGAATAAAGCCTGATAAGCAATTTAAAGTTGTCGTTTTACCACTACCAGTTCCCCCTGAAACAACTATATTTAATCGACTTTTTACACAGGCCTCTAGAAATCTGGCCATTTGAGGAACTAAAGTACCAAACCCTATTAGGTCTTCAATTTTTAAGGGATCCTTAGAAAACTTCCGAATTGTGATTGTGGGCCCGTTAAGTGCAAGTGGTGGAATAATTGCGTTAACCCTTGAGCCGTCTGGTAAACGAGCATCAACCATGGGGGAACTTTCATCAATTCTCCTCCCTAAGGGTGCCACAATACGTTCAATAATATGGATAACGTGTTCATTATCTCGAAAAGTTACGTCAGTTAACTCTAATTTCCCTTTTCTTTCTACATAGACCTTATCTGGTCCATTAACCATGACTTCAGATACACTCTCATCAAACAATAGTGGATTTATGGGCCCGAAGCCCAATACTTCATCTACAATACTAGACACCAGTTCTTCTCTTTCAACTCTAGACATTAGAGTTGCCTCAGTATTGACAATATCACTAACCTTTTCTTCTACTAAAGAGTGCATGCTTTCTTCGTTGAGGTCTTTTTCATTTAATTCTTCTAATTCTTTGATTACTTTTTTATGCAATTGATTTTTCAACTGCCTAAAGGTTTCCTTTTTCGAGATATTTTTGGAGTTAATACTGCTTAAAGATCTACTACTTCCTTCTTCGTGTTTTGACGATCGTTCTTTTTCAAGTCGTTGTAGAAGTGACATATTTTACCTCCTTCTAACTTGCAGAACCTTTAACTAAAGGTTGATCCTTTTTTTTAGCTCAGCCAAAAATCCTACTAAGAAAACTCTTTTTCTCATTTGAGTTATTTTTTCTTTTACCTTTGTAATCGGAAACTAACCGAGCTAAATCAAATAAAGAGTCTGAAATTTTAGTTCCGGGGTTGCTAATAACGAAAGGAACTCCTTTATTTAGAGAAGCTACTACTATTTTGCCGTGGGATGGTATGTGACTGGTTACCTTCATGTCTAGGGTTTTTTCCACGTCATCACATCTAAGCCCTACTTCATCAGAAGATCTATTTAAAATTACCTTTGTCTTTGCTTTATAATTTAGTGATTCAATGACCTCAAGAGTTAACTTGGTGTTTTTTACTGTTGGCAAATCTAAAGCCAAGACTAGAAGTATTTGGTCAGAAACATCGAGTATACTAAGGTTTATATCGTTAAAAAGTGGCGCTGTATCTATAACGATATAATCATAGCTTTCCTTCAATATCTTAACGATTTTTTCGATGTGTTCAGCTTTTATAAGTTCTGCAAATTCCGGTCTTAGTGGAGCGGGTAATACTTTTACACCAGATTTATGTGTATGTAAATATCGTTCAATGGTTTGAACATTAATATCATCAATATCCTGCACAAGTTCTGTTATCGTTTGCCTAGGAATTATGTTCAACATGGCGCCAACATCCCCAAATTGTAAATCAAAATCTAAGAGTACAATCTTTTTATTGGTTAATTGAAATAGGGAAACAGATAAATTAGTGGCAATAGTAGACTTTCCGACTCCCCCTTTGGTGTTAAAGACCGTTAAAACCTCCGGGCTAAATTCCTCTTGGTCATCTACTGCTGGCTGAGATACTAATCCATCCTCCGAAAACTGTTTCATCTTTTTTCTTCTTTCTAACTGATATACTCTTTTAATGCCATTAATTAATTCCTCGTTGCTAAAAGGTTTCACAATGTAGTCTCTTGCTCCCGCAAGCATGGCTTTCTTTAAATAGACCTGCTCGCCTTGTACAGAGAGCATAATAATACAGACATCAGGGTACTTGACTGAAATCTCTTCTGTGGCCAGTATTCCATCCATAACCGGCATATTTACATCCATTAATATTACGTCAGGCCTAAGTTCCTTTGTCTTTACGATAGCTACCTCACCGTTTTCAGCTTCACCTACTACCATCATTTCCTCATCTAGAGACAGGAGCCTTCTAATATTTTCACGAGTTTCCTTGATGTCATCGCAAATTAAAATTCTAATTGGCACCCTACTCACCTTCCTTCAAAAAGTTAGATAACTTGTAGTCTGGTATCTTTTTAATTTCCTCGTCAGTGTGTCCTCTTAGTATTAACCTAACCATGCCCTTCTCGGAGGCAAGAATTAGTGGTGTAGTGACTTCTGGGTTTACAGCTAGGGTAACTGTCATTTGACTCTCAGTACCTGTTTCATTAATTCCTACATCTTCTAGGTTTTTATTAATTGCCAATACTGGGATATTCTGTAGAATGGCTGAAGACTGAACTACTCGTCCCACATTGTTTTGGCTATCAAGATCTAAGGTAGCAATAACATCTACCTTGTCCCCAGGCTTTATTAGACCTGCAATGCCTGAAACATCATTTACCGGAAGACTTAATGCTCTTTTGCCCTTGGGTATTTGAAAGGCTAACCCTTTAGAGTTGTCACCAATAGTAACTAAATTTTGACTCAGTACCTGCTCACCAGCATATAGGGGTTCAGCTGATAATTTCCCCACTACATCCGCTGTATTAGTTAATGCGTTAGTATGGGCAAAGCCTTTTGGTAATTGCTTTATCTCAAGCATCTCAGCCTTAATATCAGTTTTAGCTGGAATATCTACCTTGGCCATTACCACTATTTCCAGTTCAGAACTAATTGCTGTTGTTGTTTGTACTTTTTTTAAATACCAAAATATGCTGATTGTTGTTACAAAACTTAATATTATTGCTGCTATTATCAATTTTTTATTTAACACTACTATCCCACCTCTAGTTGATAAGTTTTACGCCCATTAAACCATAGTCTTTTTGACTAAATTTACTATCTCCCGGTGATACTGTTCGTATAAAATAACCGTTTAAGTAATTGTCAACACCCTGGCCGGACAATTGCGTAACAAAGAAGGCAGCAAAACCAGTAACCTTTACTTTTCTAATCTGATTGCTTATTACTTCATAAGGTTGATATATAGGAACTAAAAGTATCTGAGGAGCATCACGGTCATAAGCGCTTATGGAATTCTTAGGAACTCTAGTATCTCTTAGAAACCTGTTTTCAATGGCTCTAACCGTTGGATTGGATATATTTCCGGTCTGGGTACTTAAAATTTGTCCAATCTGTATCTGTCCATCATATCCATAGGTTAGAAATTTTTCATAATCGTCTGCTCCCGGATTACCCAAAACCAAGGCGCCAAATTCACCGGCACCCATTGTAGGGGGTGCTCCTGTTTTCAAAGTATACAATCGTCCATAATCGAGCTGTTGTTCCTCAATTCCTAAGGGCGACACCCCGATCATTGCAGTCATGTAACCTGCTTGAGCAGTGGCTTGGGCTGTGATATTACTTGATTGGATTCCCAGCACCCGGGCAAATAAAAGGTTTACTTTACGATCTGCTTTTATTGTTAATTTCATTTCATTTCCGGTTCCCGTTATTTGAAGTTCCTCTTCCTTTGCCCCATTTTGAATTGCCCACTGTTTGGTAGTTTCCTGTGCAACACTAAAACCTTTTGGAATGTCTTGCATTCCCGCCAGCGCTGCTGCATCCACCATTGTTTGCAACTTTGTTCTGGTCAAATACATTAAACCAACATCAGTTACTAAGGAAGTAATCCCTAAAATAACCGTCATGGCCAAGGTAACAATTACAACTACTGAACCGCGTTCATCTTTCAATAGGTTCACTAACATCACCCTCATTCCACTCTCATTGTAGTTTGATTAGTAACTGGCATAGGATTACTTAATGCAATATCTACTAAAGGTGCATATAGCTTAATGGAATACTTAACTGTAACAGTAACCGGTTCTCCTCTTTTTCTATTTGAAAGTGGTAATATTTCCACACTTAATTTGCTTTGATCAAGGTTTGGTACAGCTTGTGTTACTTTATTTATTATTGTAAGGTTATCTGCTCCAACTGAGGCTATACGTGCGCCCTCCCTGGAAGCGTTATTAACGATTAAATAAGCGTTAAATACTCGCCCAAACTCTATAATGCCAAATAAAAGCATGATTAAAATAGGCATAATTAAAGCCAATTCAACTAGTGCCTGTCCCCTATTTTCTTTGATTAATTCTTTTATTCTAATTAACATAATTACACCACCAATAATGTAGCAATTGTTCCTGAAAAAATTGCAATACCATAAGGAAAGGTGATCTTAGAGCTTTGATTTACGCCTTGGATTAGACCTGGTTTAAATTTACCTATAAACAAAATACTCAAATTAGTCCAAATCTCTTTAACAGTAGAGAATAATATTCTTTTTTTAATAAGAATCACAAGAGCAATTACTCCCCCCGCTAGAAAAGTAAGTATTGTAGCTTGAAATACAAAAGCTGCTCCTTTTACAGCTCCTATGGCCATAATAAGCTTAACATCTCCAGCCCCAATACCTCCTAAAGCAAAGGGAATAAACAGCAACCCTAAACCCAATAATAATCCCTTAAGACTAAATAAAACACCAGCTAGCCCGTAGGATAAAAAACTTAAAACAAAACCGGTTATTATTAGAGTGAAGGTTATTTTATTGTAAATTCTTCGTTCTTTTACATCCGTATACAAGCAAAAAAGTAGCGCACTTACAAGAATAAGATTACTTAGTACTGATGCCACACAGACCACCACCCTTAGTTTAAAAGGCCCTACCTTTAAGTCAGTTGGTAGGGCCTTTAGTTTTGTTTCTATACTAGTTGGTTGAGGTAATTCTAATTATTTCTAAATCTACACTCTCAAAAAAGTTGTCTAGAGGTATTTGAATACCTAACAACAGACTTGCGGCCACTACTGATACGAATCCTAGGATCAAGCCATATTCGACTAAGGATTGTCCTGATTCATCGACTAACAATTTCGTAAACATTAGTGAACCTCCTGTAATAAAACGCTTTACTTAAGGAGTGGTAGTAGTACCAGTTCCGGTTGTTCCAGCTAAAGCGCCTGAAATGTTAGAAAATACTGCCTTTAAAGAATCACTCATTGTTCCTAAAACAAAGATTATTGCAATAGCGATAATGCCTAGGATTAAACCGTACTCCGTCATACCTTGTCCAGACTCTTCCTTCACCAATCTTGTCAACATTTGTTTCATAATATCTCCTCCTCAGGAATAATGTTTATTTATGTCTTAATTCTAACATCGATGGCGAATTTTGGTAATCGGTCGTATGCCTCATTTGAGACTAGGCTTGTACCCTTTATCACAATAGTGAAGGTCCCAGGCTTTATGTGGGACCTTTGGTAAAATGTATTTTATAATATCGATTAGCTTATGATTAAATTGCCTTTCATGGCTATTACAACAGCCTCTGTGCGATCCTTGGCTTCAAGCTTGTGGAATATGTTGGTAATATGGTTTTTTACAGTCTTCTCACTAATAAATAGTTCGCTTCCGATACGTTTATTTGTATAACCCTTACTTACGAGGGTTAGAACCTCAATTTCTCTTGAACTTAAGGGGTTTTTCTGGACTTCATCTAATTTTTTACAGACTCGATTGAACTCATTTAAAACTTTGTGTGCGATTGAAGGATAAATATAGGATTTTCCATTACAGATGGTTTTAACAGCGTCGATTAATACCTCGGCTTGTGCATCTTTCAATATGTAACCACTTGCACCAGCCCTAATAAATTCAAAAACCTGGTCGTCTTGTTCACAGACGGTTAGGGCAATAACTTTAATCTCTGGGTATAGCTTATGGATTTCTTTTGTAGCATCAATACCGTTTAGTTTAGGCATATTTATGTCCATTAGGATTACATCAGGTTGTTCTTGCTGAACTCTTTCGATAGCCTCCAGACCATTACTGGCCTGATCAATAATATTAAAGGTAGGTTCTAGGCTTAATAACCTGCATAATCCATCTCTCATTAACGAATGATCGTCTACAACCAATATCTTGGTAACCGACACTAATACCCCTCCCTGTTGTATGGGATTGCCAAAAATAATTCTGTCCCATTACCGGGTGCAGAATTAACTTTTATCTCCCCTTTTAAAAGTTCGGCTCTTTCTTTCATTGTCTTAAGACCATAAGTTCCTTTTTTATAAGCCTCATCTAAATTAAAACCTTTTCCATTGTCAGCAATTCTTAAATTAATAACCAGAGGTGTAATTTCTATTAACATGTTAACTACTGATGCTTCGGAGTGTTTTCTGACATTATTCAAAAATTCTTGGGCAATCCTAAAACAACCAACCTGGAAACTATTATCTAAGGTACGCTGTTCATCCAAAAATTTAAAGTTAACCTCCATCCCCGTTTCTTTTTGAAATTCTTCGGCATATCTCTCTAGCGCCGGAATCAATCCCAAATCGTCTAGATCCATTGGTCTTAGATCATAAATTATCTTCCTTATATCCTTTAAATTTGTTCTTGCTAAAGCTTTAAGTCCATCTAATTCAGTAACTAAATTTTGAGGTTTTATGTCATATAATTTCTGACAGTATTCCGCCCTCAAAATAATATTGGCTACAGATTGCGCGGGGCCGTCATGAATCTCTCTGGCAATTCGTCGCCTTTCCTCTTCTTGCGCCATAATAATATGAAGTCCGGCAAGGTTCCTTGATTCCATTTCTTCTATAGTATTACAAATATTCCTAATATTCTTACCTAGATAATCCATAGCGACGCCAAGTCTAGAAACCAGATTTTCCGCAGAGGCTACGGATTCTAGCAACTGTCTATAGTTTATCTCTAACTCAGTTCTTCTCTCTTTTAGGTTCTTTTCTTTTTGTCTTAAAAGAGCAGTTTTTACTTGCTTCTTGCTGGCTTCTTCATAAGCTTTACGAACGTCTTGATCATTAAAAATCTGAAAATTTCTGCTTACATGCACTAAATGTTCCCTAGCTCTATATTCTTCGGCCTCCGCCATATCTACTTCGTCGATTAATTCTCTAGTTTCCTCCTTTACCTGAAGCAACATTTTTTCGACTCGAGCTAATTGATTTCTGGCATTTTCAGCCATTTCAAAGATATCGATCTTACCTTTATCAACTGCTTTGATGGTTTCCTTCATAACTTTGTCCAAATCAGAAAGCTTTAGCATAGAAACCACTCCTTCTTTTGTCATATATTAGCATTATTTGTCAATAATAGTGAGTTCGAAGTGTGTTATTAATATCTGGGGGTAGATTTAAAATTATTAACAAAGTATAAAATCTAGATAAACCGAGAAAGATAGAGAAATGAGTTGATTTTGGACCAAAAATGCTTAAAAACGACATTTATTGCTTTTGACTAGAATCATAAATTCATGTAGAATAACAAAAGTCAGCTGTTGACGCACTGACAATTTGCGGGTGTAGCTCAATGGTAGAGTCCTAGCCTTCCAAGCTAGCTGCGTGGGTTCGATTCCCATCACCCGCTCCA
>JUEG02001362.1_pt1 | contig 46723 bp, 45 predicted proteins | sample 432341 | NCBI WGS metagenome assembly JUEG02 (sample SAMN02953476, study PRJNA257561) | rock porewater metagenome | biome: terrestrial; feature: Opalinus Clay rock; material: porewater; isolation source: Opalinus Clay rock BIC-A1 borehole | place: Switzerland: Mt Terri URL, St-Ursanne ... | reverse complement strand
GCAACTGGAGCCACAGGAGAAGTTGGAGCGACGGGGGCAACTGGAGCCACAGGCGAAGTTGGGGCGACAGGAGCAACTGGAGCCACAGGAGAAGTCGGAGCGACAGGAGAAGTCGGAGCGACAGGGGCTACTGGTGCAACTGGCGCTACAGGAGCCACCGGTACCTTTGAATCCGCGGCAACAATAGAAAATATAGGGCCTGCAGTTAGTTCTCAATTCAACGAGCTAAGGACTGCGGAAAAAACACCTATTATAGAATTGGTTTCAGTATATGGACTATCCGACCTTAGAGACGTTGTTACTATTACAGGTGCGGGGACAGTTGGAAGTAATAATACGGAATTTGTATTAAGTACAACTGCAAATTTTGTAGATAGTGCGATCTTAGAGACTGCGGAAAGAGGAAGATACGAACCAGGATTTGCGGGAGAAGCAGGAATCGGTATACGTCTTCCAGTGGCTCCCACCGGAATCAGGTGGTCAGATGGGGCGTTTTCGATGACCAAAATGGTTTGTTCTTTGGTCAAGATGTCGCGAACGGTATTTTCGTAGCAATTAGGAGGTTAGGCGTCGACACAATAATATCCCAAGCTGCGTGGAACGTGGATCGCTTAGATGGTACAGGACCCAGTGGAGCAACCCTTAGCCTTGCCGAGGGAAATATTTATGAAGTTGTCTTTACTTGGTACGGGTACGGTATCATTGAATTCAGGGTAGTTTTACCGGATCCCACAACCTTAGCCCAAGAAGTAATTACCGTTCATCGCTTTTCACCGACCGGTGAAACAAGTGAAAAAAGTCTAAGACTACCACTTTGAAAAAAGCTGGAGTCTTAGACTTGGTTAAATTCATTAAGCTCAACGGTCATTCTTCTATTACGACCCTTCCTTGTAAGTGCAAATATCTAGACCTCTAATCTCTTGAAACATATCACTGTGGTGTCAATAATAAGTGGACGGCCATATCATATAGTAATGGGATTGAGGAATGATGGAGGATTTATGATGGATAAGCTTGATGACCAGAGCAAAAAAAAACTATTAACCCTCCCACAAGTCGTTGGGGTAGGGTATGGTTTCAAAGAAGTTAAGGGTATAAAAACTGATCAGGAGGCTATCGTTGTCTTAGTAACAATAAAACTTCCTCCTGAACAGCTAACCGACCATGAACTCATACCCAAGAACGTATATGATATGATTACGGATGTCATTGAAGTGGGAGAATTCCAAGCCTTAGAAGTGGAAATGCTAGAACCGCTCCAAAGTCGCACGGAAAAGGTGAGACCTGCGCCTCCAGGAGTGAGCATTGGTCATTATTTAATTACGGCTGGGACCTTCGGAGCCGTAGTTTATGATAACTCTACCGGGCAACCGATGATCCTTTCAAATAATCATGTCCTAGCGAATACTACGAATGGCAACGATGAAAGAGCCAGTATCAATGATAGGATCTACCAACCTGGGCCCCTTGATTTTGTCCGCGTTGATCTTGGCTACGCAGCTCGACAGTATATTATTGCTTGCTTGAAGAGATTTGTTAATCTAGCCGATTACCCTGAAATTAATGTTGTAGATTGTGCTATTGGGGAACCACTGGAAAATAGCATGATCGTTCCAGATATTCTCGAGATCGGTTTGGTACAAGGAGTCACTACTCCAGCTTTAAATATGGCAGTCAAAAAATCGGGACGTACTACGGGTTTAACATTTGGTGAGATTATTGTTCTCGATGCTTTGGTCGATGTGCATTACGGAGCCGGACGAACTCTGCGTTTTGATCACCAAATTATTACCACTAAAATGTCCTCTGGAGGAGATAGCGGTTCCCTTCTGTTAGATCACAATAACTTGGCGGTCGGATTACTGTTCGCGGGCTCAGACTCTATAACGGTACACAATCCAATTCAAGATGTTTTGGATTTATTGAGTGTAAATTTCGGCTGATGAACGTCATGGAACTGCATTTTAAACAATAGATAAATCAACGGGGAGGCCTTAAAAATGTTTTACGTTACGACAGGCATCTTGGATAATACAGCTGTTGGAGACGGGAGGCCGACGTTCACACTAAATATAAGAATTACAAATAACGGCCTAGTTAATGATACGGTACAAATCATAGGCTTCTATATTAATGGTGATACGAAGGTGCAGTATGTCAGTGAGATTATTACTCTAGTACCGGAGGGTGCTCTGAATAGAAGTTACTATGCAAATTTAGATGCCTTCGAATTTCAGTTTATGACTATTCATAACTCAATGGAGATCTCGGTATGGGGAAAAAGCGCTAATAACAATCTAAATCCAGCGCATAGGGTATTGCCTTCCGAGCTCAATCGTATTCCCTTGTGAAAATAGATACGTATCCTCGGTGAGGATATAAAACCAAAATGATTAATGGAATGTCGTGTCAACAAGGGGTGGACTTCCATAACTTAAGTAATGAGTTATGGCGAGGATGGATCCAATAATGAAGATTTAGACTTCACCTGATTAAGAAAATAATAAATGAAGGGGCCGTAGCTGGCCCCTCCAAGTCTTTATACAATCACTCTTTAGTGATTTTCTATTCTTCCCTTCTGTTTCCTAATATTTTACAAGGTCTTACTTAAGGCTTAACAAGAACGCCTCTACTTGATCTGCAGTACGTTGCCAAGTCCAGGTTTGAGCGAAAAGGTGGCCAGCGTTTGCTAGGCGCTGACGTTCCATTTCATCAGTTAGCAAATATCTAATGGCTGAGCTAAGTTGATCAATGTCGCTAGGAGGAACTAAGAGACAGTTTTCACCACTTCTGACATAATCACGGTTTCCGCCACAGTCGGTGCTTATAACGGCCGTGCCGGAAGCCATCGCTTCAAGGGGAGGTAAACCAAAAGCCTCAAAGTAAGAGGTGTATACGAAGAGGTCAGCCTCCGCATAAAGTTGAGCAAGCTCTTGGTCTGTCGTCGAGGTTTTGACTCGACATGGAACGGCGCTGGCAAATTGAGCGTTCTCGGGTATGGATACGGTTAATTCAAAATCAATATGCTCCTTTACTTGATTGACAGCTTGCAAAAAATCCGAACCACCTTTCCAGGTATAGCCTGAAGTAGGATCACGCATGATGTAAAAAATGTTCTTACGGCCCGTTAGTGCAGAGGGTTTAGGATAAGGGCGGAATGTCGAAGTATCTACTCCGCCGGAAATTACCGTGCTTTGTAATCCAGTTTCTTGGAGGAGAAGTTGACGGTGCCACTGAGATATTGACATGATTGGAGCGCCAATCAGATAAGTCTGTTTTGCAGTTTCTGATTCCGAAACCCATAGAGGTTCATAACCCAAACTCAAGCGAACAACTTGCCCACGTCTAGATTCCCAAGCGGGTTTAACTGTCAAATAGAAGTTTGGAAGTATGAAATCGGCTGAAGGGATGGAGTATGGGGTTAGCTCTTTTACTCTTCGCAATTTGGCACGAAGCGGCCATACTTGGAGTCCTTTTTCGGGCATCACGACTTCAACATCATGCCCCTTGTCAACAAGGGCATTGGCAAGATGATAAATAAAACGGGCTCCCCCGCCCATTTCTAAACTAAGAACAGGAAACACGATTTTCATAGTTTGTCCTCCCTTTACTTTCCGGTACTACATATTATGCTTTCACAGAGGGTATTGGTGTGTCAGATGGCACTTTAAATGAAATTTTGAATATGATAGTAAAGAAACGAAAATTAAGGATGGAAGGATGTCAGCCTGTGACAGTCAATACCGTAAAGCATAAGGATTTTCTCGTTACCATTAATGAACTACTGTCAGATTCAAATACGGTCCTTGATGTAGGCTGTGGAGTAGGTGAAACCCTTGGAAAGTTCTGTTGTCCGATAAAAGTTGGGGTTGATGCTCATCGTCCCTACTTAGAAAATACTAAGTTGGGTGAAACGTTTTTAAAGATAAATTTTAGAGCAGAGGGCCTAAGAGAATTGTTTTTGCCTAAGTCGATAGACAGTGTAACATTGATTGATGTTATAGAGCATTTTGAGAAAGAAGTTGCTTGGGACGTACTCTGCCAAGTAGAAGAAATCGCTGCTAAAAGGGTGATTATCTTTACTCCAAGAGGGTTTTTCCGACAACTTGACGTCGATCACTATAATTTGGGGGGAGAAAGCTTTCAAAGGCATCGATCAGGATGGGAGGTAGAGGATTTTCAAAAGCTTGGTTACAATATTTTGATTTTTAGTAAGTTCCATGACCATAGTAATAAAGCTTTTTTGGAGGTCTATGGAAAAAATGCTGAACCTGTCGATGCCCTTTTAGCTTGGAAAGACTGTTAAAACGAATCCTAAGAGCGGGCTAACTGAAATAGTAGGGTTTCTAACTTATTAGCAGCGTGCCGCCATGTCCAAGACTGAGCAAACTGCAAACCAGCCAGGGCAATGCGAGTCCGTACTGCTTCCTGAGTTAATAGATGAGCTAATATAAGAGTTAGCTGATGAGTATCACTGGGGGGAACTAGAAAACAGTTCTCTCCATTTTTTGTATAATCCCGGTTGCCGCCATTATCTGTCGTTACGACGGCAGTTCCACATGCCATTGCTTCTAAGGGAGGCATGGAAAAAGCTTCGAAGTACGATGTTGAAACAAAAATATCTGCTTGAGCGTAGAAGAGGGCCATATCATTGTCAGCAGGGGCTTCAATGATTTTATAGGGAAGGGGTGCTTGATAATTTGCTCCTTCCGGAGCAACAACTTGTATATCAAATTCCGGAACCAATTGCGCTAAACCCTTACAAGTTTCCCAAAAGTCATCAGTGCCTTTCCAAGTATACCCATGTTCTTTAGAACGAAGAATATATGCGATGGTCAATCGTCCGGTAGAAAGAGATTTTTTAGGACTAGGTGTAAAAACAGAGGTGTCAACTCCTCCGGGGATAACCGTACTGTTTTTCCCTGTTTCTTGTAGGATTAATTGGCGATGCCATTCGGATATGGAAATTATCGGAGCATTTATATGGTAAGAAGCCAATGCTTTTTCTTTTTCTGCAACCCATAAAGGTTCATACCCAAGGCTTAGTCGTACGACGCGGCCTTTTTTTGATTCCCATGCAGGAAAAACTGTAGGATAAAAATTTGGCAGGATAAAATCTGCAGAAGGGATTCTATCAGGAGTAAGCTCTTTGATTCGAGTAACCTGTGCACGCAGTGGCCAAGCAACTATAGCTTTTTCAGGAAGTACAATCTCAACAATGTGTCCTTTATCCACCATCTCGTTTGCTAACTGATAAATAAAGCGTGTTCCTCCCGTTTCCAAGCTTACAACAGGGATTACTATTTTCATGTTTTGTCCTCCATAAATTTATTATCTTTTTAGTGTATGTTCTAACAGGCATCAAGGTTGCAAAACTTTACAGCTTTATCCAGCGGCGCAGAGATTATTTCTAGCAGATATATAGATCAGTTGTGTCAACTAAGAGTGGACTGCCATAACCTATAGTGATGATATTGGGGGAGGATGGTTTCCAATAATGAAAATCTGTGTCGTTGGGTTGGGGAATATCGGGTTTAATCTGTTCGCATATCTGGACCAGAAATTCTCTGGAGAGGTCATCGGGGTAGATGTAAATGAGAGCCGAGTCAAAGAGCTGAGACGCCAGGGATATAGAGTAACTACGGATTATAGGGCATTAACAGGGATAGATATATGGCTAATGGCACCTTCCACCGGTAACCAAGGTAAAAATTTGTTTTCAGCCCTAGAGCATATGATCATTTGTCCAGGCGCTTTGATCTCCATCGAATCGACGTTACCTCCGGGTACCATGGTGAGAATTCGAGAATTCTTGGAGAATAGAGGGTTTAAATTAGGGACAGATATTTTCTTAATTCATGTTCCTCACAGAGTAATGTTTGGAGTGGATAAAACCGTTTGTGATACCCCCAGAGTGATGGGAGCCTTCACAAAAGAATGCCTAAAAAAGGGCCGTGAGTTCTATTTCCCGTTGGTCCCACAACTGGTAGAGGTTTCAGATGTTCGAGTGGCTGAGTTATCGAAGGTTGTTGAAAACGTAAAACGTTATGTTGATGTCGCTTTTGCCCAGGAGATTTACGGATTTTGTGTTTCTAATGGCATGAGTTATGAAAAACTGAGAATGGCTGTTAATAGTAAAAACAATGTTGAATTACTGACAACTGATTGGGGAATTGGAGGGGAATGTCTGCCTAAAGATATGAATTTTTTAAGGACGGTTTGTCCCTCGGCTTTGTTAGAGGGGGCTGAGCTTGCTGATCAGGGTTATCGAGATCGAATCCTTAAACAGGTAGGTATAAGTAAAGAGGTATGGCTAAGAGGTATAAGCTATAAAACAGGAGTTAAGGATCTTAAGCATAGCAGAGGGGTAGATTTGGTTAGGGCTTTAGAAGCCGCCGGCAATACGGTTAAAGTTGAAGATCCATTATTTTCTGCAGATGAGTTAAGTGAAGCAGGCTTTAATCCAATCAATCAGCAAACGGTGGATTCTCAAAACAATGAAGAAGATACTGCCAGGGTTATTTTAGATCGGCATAAGGCCTTAGAGATTAAAATGTGGGAAAAGGAGCAATACGATGGCTAAGATTTTAGTGACGGGAAGCAAGGGCACGTTAGGTAAACGATTAGTAGAAGTACTCAAATTTAGAGGAAACGATGTTTGGGAAGTGGATTTGCAGCATCATCTGGGGGAAAAATATATTAGAGCGGATATCTCTGAGTATCGTCAGTTAGAGCGGGTATTTGAACAAGACTATGATTATGTTTTTCATTTAGCCGCTGAATTTGGACGTATCAACGGAGAACATTATTATGACACTCTCTGGAAAACTAATGTCATTGGAACACGGAATATATTAGAATGGCAATTGAAGAAGGGTTTTAAGTTGATCTTTACAAGTTCCTCAGAAATCTATGGGGAAGCGATGGAGCCATTGTTAACAGAAGATTTGCCTCTGAAGAAGACGATTATTCAGCATAATGATTATGCTCTGACTAAGTGGGCTAACGAAGTGCAAGTGATCAACTTCGAAAAGAAATACGAATCTCCAATCGTTAGGCTACGGTTATTTAACGCTTACGGCCCCGGAGAATACTATCATTCCTATCGCAGTGTAGTCTGCCTCTTTATTTATCGAGCTTTACAGGGAATCCCATATGAGGTTTATGAAGGCTACTATCGTGTTTTTATGTATGTAGATGATCTAATTCCTACCATAGCTAACGTTGCTCATAACTTTAAACCTGGGGAGGTTTATAACATTGGAGGGACGGAATACCGAAGTGTCAAGGATTTAAGCGATTTGGTGCTTAAATATACTAATGGCAATTCGAAATTAGTAAAATATCTTCCTGAAGATAAGCACAATACAGTTAGTAAACGACCAGATATCAGTAAAGCAAAAGAGGATCTGGCCCACAACCCAAAAGTGTTGCTAGAAGAAGGTTTGCCCCAAACTGTAGAGTGGATGAAGAAGATATACAGTAATTAAGTGATAATCTTACTTCAAAGGAGTGTAAACTCCATTGAAGTAAGATTCCTAAATAGACGGTAAATGCCAAAAACTTGAAGCATCCGTCATTTAGCCAATACTCAGAATGAGTCTAGCTTACTGCAGCAAGTAGGATTTTATTTTGAGTACGTGCTGCGATTAAGGAGGAAACTTAATGCTAATGCCTAAAGTTAGTGTCGTTATCCCTACGTATAATCACTCGCGATACCTGACTCATGCTTTAGAAAGTGTCATCAATCAGAGCTATGCAAATCTTGAGGTGATAGTTATTGACGATGGTTCCACGGATGGAACAGCAGATGTAATTAAGCCTTATCGTTCAAAGATCAATTATATTTATAAAGAAAACGGAGGAACACCCAGTGCTTTGAACCTTGGTTTATCGACGGCCAGTGGAAAGTATATTTGTTGGTTAAGTGCTGATGATGCCTTTTTAGAGGACAAAGTGGCAAAACAAGTGGGGCTCATGGAAAATGACCCGGGTATGGGGTTTAGCTACACAAGCTTTGTAGTCATTGATGCCTATGGAAAAAAGCAATACGAAGTTAATTCGGCATTTTATCCCAGCAGACAGGAAATGGTCACCCGGCTTATGGAGGGTTGCTTTATCAACGGATCTTCTGTGATGATGCGCAGTAATGCGTTAGAGGCTGTAGGATTTTTCGATATAGGTTTACCTCAAGCCCATGATTATGACTTGTGGTTTCGTTTCCTTCGCCACTATACCTGTGGATTTTTGCCAGAACATCTGCTGGCATATCGCTGGCATGGCGAGAATATGAGTTTGAATCCTGATGAAGCATGTTCAGTAATTGTTCAAGAAAGGGCGAAGAAGCTCTTTCCTGGATGGCTGAACTAAAAAGGAGGCATAAGATGGCTTCGCTAACAACCGGATTGATAGAAAACATTAGAGCTACCGGTGTACACCTCTGTTCAACTCTCTCCGTAACAGTAGAGAATAAGGACCTTATAACTAATACTATTAGAGTCAATGGATATTATTGGGATAGAGCGACTAAGAAGGAGTACGTTTTGGATTTGCTGACCTTGGCACCTGGGGAAGTAGTTGTTCATAACTATTTTGCACAATTTGAGGCTTTAGAATTTAGTTTTATATCAAGCTCTGACTCTTTAGAAATCACGGTTTGGGGTAAAAATGATGCTGGAAAATCGACTATGAACTACAGTGTTCTTCCTGCACAACTTTTTCCCATCGATAAAGAACGTATAACTATGGAGATGCAAAATTCAACTCTGCCATCTGCTCTCAACAGAATTTATCTCTTAGATTCCCGCAGCAACAAAATATCAGTTATTGATGGTCATACCAATACTCTTGTAGGAAATCTAATTGCTGGTTCCGGTCCTTTTGGAGTGGGGGTTAATCCGGTGACAAATCGAATATATGTTGCAAACTTTGCAAGTAATAATGTCTCAGTTATTGATGGAAGCTCTAATGAGGTCATAGCCCATATCACCGTGGGATCGAATCCCATGGGTGTGGGTGTAAATCCCACAACTAACAGGATATATGTAACAAATTGGGCTAGTCATAGTGTCTCAGTTATTGATGGGTTTACCCATATAGTCATAGGGACTATTAGGGTAAGTTCATATCCTGAAGGAGTAAATGTTAATTCAACCACTAATCTAGTTTATATAACAAATCATGCCAGCAATAATGTTTCAGTCATCGACGGAAGCAATAATACTATACGAGGGACGATAGAATTAAACGAAAATAACAATGATGAAAGATCATTGTAAGATCATAGAAGGAGCAAAAGGATATGCTCTTTCTGATTTACTTGTATCAGAAAGTATAAACTTGCGTTATATACTGCAAGAAGATTTAATACGTGCGAAGACAGTGCTGCAAGAAGGTCTAATACGTGCAAAGACAGTGTCTTCGTCGTCCAAGCATAAGAGCAACTAACCTGCCGCTTTCGCCAAAGGCTGCAAGAAAGCTAATACGTGCGAAGACAGTGTCTTCGAGCTCCAGCTAAGTTTTCTTTATATGTTTAGTTAGGAGAATGTTGTAATGAAGATTATGACGATTTTAGGTACTCGCCCGGAAATTATTCGCTTAAGCCGGATTATACCTTTCTTAGATGGACTATGTGATCATATTTTAGTCCATACCGGTCAGAACTTTGACCGAAGATTAAATGAAATCTTTTTCTCGGAACTTAACTTAAGATCTCCGAATTACGAATTAAATTGTCAGGCCTCGAGCATGATGGCTCAAATTGGTGAGATACTTTACAAGTGTGAGCAGGTGATGATCCGAGAAAGACCAGACCGCCTGCTTATTTTAGGGGATACAAACAGCGCTCTAACTGCGTTGGCAGCGAAACGGTTAAGTATTCCCGTTTACCATATGGAGGCGGGCAACCGCTGTTATGATGACAGGGTGCCGGAGGAAATCAATCGAAGAGTAATCGATCACTGTAGTGATATTTTAATGCCCTATACAGAACGAAGCCGAGCAAATTTGCTGAAGGAGGGAATCGAAGGAAAACGCATATATGTTACTGGGAATCCCATTAGGGAGGTTCTGAGATATTATACAGATAAGATTGAACAAAGCAACGTTCTAAAGACTTTAGAAGTAACTGAAAAGGGTTATTTCCTAGTAACTTTACATCGAGCTGAAAATGTGGATAATGAGGTTCGTCTGAGTAAATTCATAATGTCTTTTCATAGATTATATTCCGAATACAAAATACCGCTTATTTGCAGCCTGCATCCTCGTACTCGTTCTCAATTGGAGAAGCAAAGTAAAACTCTTGCCAGTACTGGTATTCATATTGTAGAACCTTTAGGACTATTTGATTTTGTTTGCTTAGAGCAAAATGCTTTTTGTGTGCTGAGTGATAGTGGAACGGTTCAGGAGGAATGCAGCTTATTTAAAATACCAAATGTAACCTTAAGAGATGTGACAGAACGTCCCGAAACCGTGGAATCAGGAAGTAATATTATTTCCGGTTGTGAACCGGAAGACATTTCTAGAGCTGTAAACGTTGTATTAAGCCAAGGATGCGACTGGGAGGCCCCGTTAGAATATATGGAACAAAATGTTAGCAGAAAAGTGCTCAAAATCCTCCTGGGCGGCTAAAAAGGGATCGGGTAATATGGCAAAAAAAACCCCCTACTTTTACTAGAAGTAAGGGTCTAGAAAACCTAGATGATGGAATACTACTATAACCTTGTTGCTAAGAACCTCGTAGGAGATTCTTTAATATTACTGCTGCAAGAATTCTTGAACGTAGAAGTTGCCATAAGCACTTCCGTAAGCTATTCCGACACCTACATGTGTGAAGCGAGGATCTAGGATATTTGCTCTGTGACCTGGGCTTTGCATAAGTGATGCCATTGATCCCGGTACAGATTTATTTGCTGAAATGTTTTCTCCAGCCCAGCGTACGGTAATACCTGCCTGCTGCATCATAGCCCAGGGGCTACCATAGGTAGGAGAAGTATGACTAAAGTAATTATTTACTTTCATATCGTTAGCCTTAGCTCGTCCTACGGCGGTCAAGCGAAGATCTGCAATTACAGGATTTAAGCCTGCCGCAATACGTTCTTGATTGATCATGTCCACCATGAGTTGCTCGTCAGAGGTTAATGCTGACACTGGGGGTATTAAAGGAATCGTAGGAGTAGGAGCCGGGGTAGGTGCGGGAGTCGGAGTCGCTGCCGGGGTAGGAGTAGGAACTGGAGTAGGTGTCGGAGCAACTGAATTAGTCCTAGTTAGGTTATAATTTTTTAAGGAAATAACATTTCCATAGGAGTTTGTCGGTGGTGCTCCAATGTTAATATACGTTGGGGTGGTTGGAGTTGGAGTTGTTGGGGTTCCTTGGTTAGGAGCTGGAGCTGGGGTTACAGGCGTAGTTACTGTTACCGGAGCAGGAGTTACGGCTGTCGTTACGGTACCAACAGAACGCAGGGTGACAACAGAACCTGATAACTGGCGAGGAGCTCCTACAATAAGGGCAGCTTGGACCGGTAGAGCAACTGTGGTCATTAAAACGCCAAGTTGAAATCCGATTAGTAGTTTTGCTTTCATTGACATGTCCGAAACCTCCTAAATTAATATTCTTACGCTAAAGCTTGTGCTTTTTTAGACAACTGCAGTATAACATGCTAAGTTAAACCTGGAAATGGTACATTATGCCACATATAAATAAGTACTAATTGCTTAAGCTATAAATTTCCCTCGGGGAATAAAACGCGCTATAATAAAACGAGAATGAAATAAGTAAGCGCATATAAAGGTTGTTACAAAATAGTAAACCTAGCGTAAGATAAACCTCGTCTGCGCCCGGTCCTATGTCAAAGACTTGTAATTGTTATGAAAGCAACTCAAGGGCCATGTCATCCTTCGCTGCGCTCAGGATGACATGATAATCGTTTTATCGTGGTACGGCAGCGTGTGAAAAATTGCTATGAAAAATAGAGTAAAGAAAGGGTGAAGTAACAAGTATGGCAAACGAGATGTTACTCATCTTTGCCCATCCTGATGACGAATCCTTTGCCTTAGGCGGAACTATCGCCAAATATGCCGACCAAGGGGTGAACGTTACCCTTGTGACGGCGACCAAGGGTGAAGCAGGTAAGGCTGCTGGGATTTGCGAGCCGGAAGAACTTGGTTTATTTCGAGAACAGGAACTTAGAAGAGCAGCAAAGGTCTTGGGGATTAAGGAGGTAATCTTTCTAGGTTATCGAGATAAGGAAGTTCCTACTGCACCACCCCTTGAAATAGTTGAGAAACTTGTCCGAGTTATACGGAACATCCGACCTCAAGTGGTGATAACCTTTGGAGCAGATGGTTCGTCCGGGCATCGTGACCACAAAGCGATCCATTACTTTACAAAGGCAGCTATACAACTTGCAAAAGAGCATATAGAACCCGAGTGGGGAGCCCCCCATACTCTACCGCGTCTCTGTTATGTCCAGTCTGGATGGAGGCTTTCGGAAGATGTACTGAAAGAAATTGACTATATCGTCTCAATTGATCAATGGGCTGAGCAGAAAAAAAGGGCTATTAAAGAGCATCGGACTCAACAATTCTCTCAGCAAAAGTTTGAAACCATGGATGAACGACTAAAGCAGGATTATTATACCAACGAATATTTTCAATGTGATGCTGAATTGAGTGCCTTTCCTGGGCGAGGTTCGGATATCTTTGCAGACTTGGAGAGGGTGGATTCTTAGGTGCAGGCCAAAGTAGTGCTGAAATTTTGCCCAGACTACACAGCAGATGTGGAAAACAGTTTGAGGGAAGGCCTTGAAGAATGGGGCGGTATGTCCACGTTTGTGAAACCTGGACAAAAGGTATTGCTTAAAGTAAACCTCCTCATGAAAAAACGACCGGAAGAAGCAGTTACGACTCACCCTAGCGTTGTCGAAGCTGTGGTTCGACTCGTTCAGGAGGCTGGCGGAATACCAATCATAGGTGACAGCCCCGGTGGGCCTTACACAGTAGGAGCTTTACAGGCTATTTATACAAAGTCAGGCCTACGTGAAGTTGCAGAGAGGACAGGAGCGATTCTGAACGAGGATGTTGGACAAACAACCTTTCAGTATCCTGAAGGGAAAATCATCAAGAGTTTAACCGTCACTAACTGTGTTTTAAATGCGGATGTAGTAATCCCCATCTCAAAGCTGAAAACTCATGGCATGATGACCTTTACCGGTGCAGTTAAGATTTTGTTCGGGGTTATCCCAGGACTATTAAAAGCCGAATACCACTTGAAAATGTTTAAAATCCCCGATTTTGCAGATCTTCTTGTGGACATTGCTGCTTGGGTAAACCCAGCCTTAAGTATAATGGATGGTGTCGTGGGGATGGAAGGAGATGGGCCTTCAGCGGGTAAACCACGAAACATTGGAGCCCTTATTATGAGTACAGACCCTTTCGCTTTAGATGTTGTTGCCACAGATTTGATTGGTCTAAAGCCAGAAAAGGTTCCAACGCTGATGGCAGCGCGCTTGCGAGGTCTGACAAGCCGTCTCAATGAAATAGAACTAAAAGGGGACTCCCGTTCTCTTTGGCGAATTCAAAATTATATAATTCCAAAAGCAGTATCCACTAATTTTCTAGACATGGTTCCGTTGCCAAAAAGCGTCAAGAATTTTGTACTCAACCGTGTTCGCCCTTTTCCAATGTTTGAGCATGAGATGTGTGTGGGGTGTAGAGACTGTTTCAATAATTGCCCTCCAAAAGCAGTAACCATGAATGAGAATCAGAGGCCGATCGTCGATTTACAAGCTTGCATTCGCTGTTTTTGTTGCCAGGAACTTTGTCCACATCACGCAGTCAAGCTCTTTAAGCCTTGGCTAGGAAGAAAGTTTATCAAGTAGTGAAAATTGTAGAGACAATTCATGAATTGCCCCTACGGGTAAGGGGTAATTGCATTGCCATTTGGAGAAGGTGGTGTTATTAATGACAGAAAGTGTAATAGTGATTGATGTTGGATCCGGAACCCAAGATATTCTTCTCTATCAGCCTGGGAAGAACCTGGAAAATTGCCCAAAGTTTATTGTTCCTAGTCGGACCCAGACGGTAGCGGCACAGATCCGTAAAGCAACAGTTCAAGGAGACGAAATCTTTCTTTATGGGCATTTAATGGGTGGAGGGGCGAGTGCTGTGGCACTTAAACAACATGTGAGTGCAGGTCTAAAAGCCTTTGCAACCCCTCAAGCTGCAGTAACCTTTAATGACAACCTTTCTCTAGTCGAGGGCATGGGAATCGTCCTATGCGAAGCAGCACCACAATCAGCAACGCCTATTTGGATGGGAGATGTAGATACTCGTTCTCTGAAGCAAGCCCTCGAAGCATTTAGCCTCGACTATCCCTTAAAAGCTGCAGTTGCGGTCCAAGACCATGGCTTCAGTGTCACAGAAAGTAATCGAACACTTCGCTTTCGGCTCTGGGAGGAGTTTGTTTTGCAGGGAGGAGATTTGCGAGGCCTTGTGTTCACTCAAGATATCCCGAAAGTCTATACAAGAATGCGTGCACTCCGTGAGATTATCCCAAAGGCTGTCGTGGCGGATACCGGGACAGCGGCACTTCTAGGAATTATGGCTGATCACTATGTTAAGCCCCACCTCAATCAAGGTATTTTAGCGGTTAATATTGGGAACTCGCATACGTTAGTTGCAGCTATTCGAGGGGAACGGGTATATGGAATAGTAGAGCACCACACTAGTATGATTAATATAGAATCCCTAGCCAAACTCATTCAACGATTTCAGATGACCGAATTGACAAATGCGGAAATCTATGAGCAAGGAGGGCATGGTGCAACTCTACATCCAGAAATGCGCCCGGGCTGGGATTTTGTTGTAGTCACTGGACCTAGGAGAAGTATGGCGAAGCCTCTCAATTGGTATGAAGCTGCACCTTATGGGGATATGATGTTAACAGGATGTTTCGGAATTCTAGCGGGTATGGGGATTGCATAGCGAAAAAATATTTCGTAAAGGCAAGGATTTTTTACATATATGGAGAATTTAAACAGAGTGAAAAAAACTCTATTGGTTATAGATTTGAGTAGTTAGAAACGGGGGGAGACCATGGCAGAATTCTTATCACAATTTGAAAACTTTGGACTGCGGAGTGCTATTGATATCATCGTGGTGGCAGTGGTCTTCTACCAATTCTATATGCTCATTAAACGTACCCGCGCAGTGCAGTTAGTTAAAGGGGTGATGGTACTTGTCGCTGTCTCCCTCCTCGCAAGGTACTTTCAGTTAACAAGCATTAGTTGGTTGTTGAGTAAACTCTTAGAGATGTTTGTCATTGCCATACCCGTTGTCTTCCAGCCCGAACTTAGGAAGGCTTTAGAACAACTGGGCAGAGGGCGGTTTTTAACTCGCCATCCCTCAACCCCGGGCTTGGATACCTTAGAACAGGTTGTCGAAGAGTTAGTACGGTGCACACAAGTTCTCTCTAAAAACCGAATTGGAGCGTTGATAGTGCTTGAACGAAAAACAGGCATTCAAGATTTCGTTGAAACGGGAATCAAAATTGATGGCATGGTCTCCTCTGAATTTTTAGTCAATATTTTCATTCCGAATACACCACTTCATGACGGTGCAGTCATTATCCGGCAAGATCGTGTAGCTGCCGCTGGGTGCTTTCTCCCGTTGTCTGAAAATCCCAATATCAAAAAAGACTTGGGAACACGTCATAGAGCAGCTATTGGTTTAACAGAAATCACTGATTCTTTGGTGCTTGTTGTCTCGGAGGAAACCGGGGCCATATCCCTTGGGATTGATGGAGCATTGACTCGCTTTACAGATGATAAAACGTTACGAGAATTACTGCTGCAGGAGCTTGATGTCAAAAGTGTCTCCTCATCCGTTATTCCGTTTTGGAGGTGGTAGCCATGATTGAGATACTTCGGCGAAACCTCGTAGTTAAGGTGGTTTCGTTCTTATTTGCCATTCTCTTTTGGCTTTTTGTACTGAACCAAGGGACACCTGATAAGCTAATTCCTGAGCAGACATTGACCATCCCAGTGGTATCTAGCGGATTGAACCAAAACATGGTTGTTATGACCCAACTACCTTTAGTTCGAGTTCGTGTGCAAGGAATCAATCCCAGTGCCAATATTAAAGATATTTATGCGCAAATTGATCTATCTGGTGGAGTACCTGGAGAAAACACTTATGTCGTTAAAGTTAACACTCCCCCAGGAACAAATGTGGTGGATGTTCAACCTTCAAATATTAAACTGACCTTGGATACGGTCCAAGAGAAGACAGTCCCAGTTCAGGCCGTCCTATCGGGTAATCCTGCCGATGATTATCAAGCGGGCAGCCCGATTATTAAACCTTCGGCGGTCAATGTACGTGGGCCGAGTTCTATTTTAGGTACTCTGGACAAAGTAATTGTTGAAATTAGCGTTACAGGCGCTAATGAAACGATTCAAGTATCTCGACCAGTAAGCTTTCGAGATAAAGAGGGCAACCCGATCTTTGGTCCAAACCCGAGCATGGACATTTTAAGTGCTTATCCCAGCAGTGTGGATGTGATCGCTCCAGTCCTAGCGAAGGATCTTTCTTCGAAAATGATCCCCTTGAGAGTTACTAGTAAAGGAGACCCGGCCTCAGGCATGGAACTCTGGTCATTAGTCCCATCTCCAGCAAGTATACAGGTTACCGGGACCCTACAAGCCTTGAAGGGATTAGACTCGGTCAACCTTGGCCCGATTGACATTAGTAATCTAACAGAGGATAAAACGTTCCAGATTCCAATTAATCAAGTATCATTACCAGCGGGAGTTACCATTCTGGACGGGACAACCCTGAGTGTTATTGCTCAGATTCGCCCCGGACCAATTCAAAAGGCCATATCCAAGGTTCCGGTTCAAATCCGAAATATTGGGAAAGATTTAGAAATAGAGCAACCAATTTCTCCTATAGATATTGTTGTCGAAGGTCTATCGGATATCTTGAATAATGTAACTGCAGATCAAATCCAACTCTGGGTAGATGTCTCGGGTAAAGAGGCAGGAAACTATACAGGTGTTGATGTTTATTGGCAACTCCCGCCGGGAGTGAAAATGCTTACAAAACCACAAGTGGACTATAGTCTAAAAGCTCACTTGGAAGAAGGAGCAGAGTAACTACGTGGATTTATTATGGTCTAATCTAAAAATTCCTGTAGAAGAGGATGCCTTCTTAAAGACGACGATGGCCCGCAAACTAAAAGTACCTGAACAGAGTATAAACGGTCTTCGCTTCCTGCGTCGTTCTTTAGATGCGCGTAAAAAACCTCTTCTCGCTTTTGTCTATACGCTTCAATTCTCTCTTGACGTACCTAGGACCCAGGGAAATCGTATCTTAGCCAGGGTTTCAGGGCTCAAAGAAATGCCGATAGAGGCCCCGGTTATATGGCCAAAGCCGAGTAAAACCCTGACCCATCGTCCCGTGGTGATTGGTGCGGGCCCGTCAGGGTATTTTGCTGCGTTAGCTTTAGCTCGGAGGGGGTATTCTCCTCTTGTCCTCGAACGGGGTGACGCTGTTGAGGATCGCACCCAAAAAGTTCAGGAATTCTGGGATACAGGAAAACTAGATTCTGAGAGTAATGTCCAATTTGGAGAAGGTGGAGCAGGTACATTTTCAGATGGTAAGCTCACAACTCGAATTCAAGATCGAAGAATTTCGGTGGTTCTAGAAACCTTTGTTAAGCACGGAGCCCCAGCTGAAATCCATTATTTAGCTAAACCTCACATCGGGACAGATATACTTAAAGACGTCGTCAAAAGAATTCGGCAGGAAATTGAGTCTTTAGGTGGCGAGGTGCGTTTTCGAGCTAAGGTGACAGGATTAAAGACATCATCAGGTCGCCTGAGAGCGGTCGTTGTTAATGGTGAAGAGGAAATCCCTGCAGAAGCAGCTGTACTTGCTATTGGGCACAGTGCTCGAGATGTCTATAAATACTTATTTGACATGAATCTCACTCTGGAAAAGAAATCCTTTGCCATTGGCTTACGAGTAGAGCACCCGCAGGCACTGATTAATCAGTCTCAGTATGGAGTAGAGGTGCACCCCCATGTCGGACCGGCTGATTATCAGCTAACGTATAAAGATGTGAGTACTGGCCGAGGGGCTTATGCCTTTTGTATGTGTCCAGGAGGAAAGGTTGTGGCAGCAGCTTCAGAAGAAGGTGGAGTTGTCACGAACGGTATGAGTGAATATGCTCGTGACTCGGCGATTGCCAACAGTGCAATCGTGGTAACTGTTGGAACTGACGACTTTCCGACGACGCATCCCCTTGCTGGTCTGGAATTCCAAAGAGAATGGGAACATAAGGCGTTTATTGCAGGCGGGTCAGATTATAAGGCTCCTGCTCAAAGAGTCGTTGACTTTTTAGAGCGACGTGTGACGGACCGTTTTGAAATGTTACCTACTTACTACCCGGGTATTAGATCTTATGAACTCCATGAGGTACTTCCGGGTGCAGTAGGAGATGTATTAGATCGTGCACTACGAGTTTTCAATGGTAAAATCAAAGGATTTGCCGGGGATAAAGCAAATCTGACAGGAATTGAGACAAGGACAAGCTCCCCCATACGAATAGTCCGAAATACTCAAGGAGAATCTATAGCCTTAGCAGGGTTATATCCGGCAGGTGAGGGAGCGGGGTATGCAGGGGGAATTACCAGTGCCGCCGTCGATGGGATAAGAATTGCAGAATTTCTTATGGCGCAATTTGCTCCTATAGAGTAAACTATTGAAGTTAACAAGTATCATTGAAATTAAGATTCTTATATATAAGAACGTTTTACTAAAGAAGTAAATATACTAAATAGGAAGGGAGGGAACGATTTGGGTCGACTCTTTGGAACGGATGGGGTACGTGGTGTGGCTAACAGCCAGCTAACCCCCGATCTCGCTTTTCGCCTTGGGCAAGCAGGCGCATATGTACTTAGCAAGGAGCATCCACACCCCCGCATCGTCATTGGTAAAGATACCCGGATTTCTGGAGATATGCTCGAATCCGCGCTGATTGCAGGGATTTGCTCTGTCGGAGCAAATGTTTTACGAGTTGGAGTGTTACCAACACCTGGAATCGCTCTCTTAACGCGTACCCTTGATGTTAGCGCGGGTGTTGTAATTTCTGCCTCGCATAACCCTGTCCAAGATAATGGAATTAAGTTTTTTGGTTCATCAGGATATAAATTGCCAGATGCTATTGAAGATGAGATTGAACGAATCGTTGTAAGTAAAGAGAAGCCTTGGCAGACCCCGACTGGCGGGGAGGTAGGAAGGGTAATTGAAGTACCTGACGCTGAATCTCGTTATAAAGATTTTCTTAAATCCACGGTTGGACGTTTGGACGGAATCAAAGTAGTTTTAGATTGTGCCAACGGAGCAGCATCCTTTGTCGGTCCCCAAATATTACAAGAGGTTGGGGTCGAAGTGATCTCTATATGTAATACGCCGGATGGTATAAATATTAATGAGGATTGTGGGTCCACTCATCCGGAAAGGTTACAGAAGGCAGTATTGGAACATGGCGCAGATCTGGGACTAGCAATGGACGGAGATGCCGATCGTCTTATTGTGGTGGATGAAAAAGGCACCATCTTAGACGGGGACTTCATCATACTTATTTGTGCCTTAGCACTAAAGGCCAAGGGAAAATTGGCACAAAACTCAGTCGTTGTCACTGTCATGAGTAACTTAGGATTACACCTTGCCCTAAAAGAGGCAGGGGTCAAGATTTATGAAACTCAAGTTGGGGACCGCTATGTCATGGAAGAGTTAATTAAAACGGGAGCCCAGCTGGGCGGAGAACAGTCCGGACATATTATTTTCCTTGATCACAACACGACAGGAGATGGATTATTGACTGCCCTTCAGTTATTATCCGTGATAAAGGAACGACAAGTTCCGCTGTCTATGCTTGCTTCCCAAATGCAGCGCTTACCTCAGGTCCTTCTCAATGCTAGGGTTCAACATAAGGAACGATTAATGTCGGATACCAGAGTGCTTGCAAAAGTACATGAAGTAGAGGAAATCCTCAACGGCAAAGGCAGAGTATTGGTACGTCCTTCCGGAACAGAATCTTTGATACGAGTCATGGTCGAAGGTCCAGATCAAGAAAAATTATTGGACTTGGCCCAAGAGGTTATTGACACTATTGTTCAATGTGATGAATAAAATACCATTGGATAACTTTTGAGAATTTGTTTATAATGATCCATGTGCCTTTTGTATTAAGGCTAAACTCTTTTGTGGAAAAGGGCACATGGACCCCTAGAAAGAGGTGATGCTATAGGTTTATAAATATGTAAAGAGATTGTTTGGATGGGCATTTGAATCAGTTTAGGCAATAATATAAAGCGCCAGGACCTTAGGAGTTCTAATTGATAAGGTCGACGAGGAAGAGGGTTATCGAAGAATTCGGCGGATCCCTCTCGGTGGCTTGTCACCGTAAAGCTTACTTAAAACCGAGGAGTAATTTTCGGGACAAAGGTAAAGCTGACAAGACAAGGGGAAGGTGTGTTCAATTTGATCCCCCTTGCTTGTGTTGCCTTTAATCTGAATCAACAAGTCGTCCAAATTAGGACGGCTTTATTATTTTCCGAAAATTATGTAGTTCGCACATACACTAAGATTGAAATTAGGTACAAAAGTTTAAGTTGAGAGGAGATACACATATGTGTGGTATTGTTGGGTATATTGGAAAACGGGTAGCTATCCCTATTTTGGTTGATGGTTTAAAGAAATTAGAGTACAGAGGTTACGATTCCGCAGGTGTGGCCGTCTTAGACTGTGAGAAAATCGTAGTGTCTAAAAGTGTTGGTAAGTTAGTTGCCTTGGAAGAAGAACTCGGTCAGAGTTATTCTCAGTCTTGCATCGGGATTGGACACACCCGTTGGGCGACACATGGCAGACCTTCTCAGGTGAATGCTCACCCTCATTGCGATTGTAAGCAGGACTTTGTAGTCGTGCATAATGGAATCATTGAAAATTACTTGGAATTAAAGGATATGCTTATTGAAAAAGGGCATAAGTTTGCCTCTGAAACTGATACAGAGGTTTTAGCACACTTACTCGAAGCCTACTATGAAGGAGACCTTGAGGGAGCTGTCCGGAACGTTCTGAAGACGATTCGAGGTTCTTATGCAATGGTCGTTTTAAGACGTCAGGACCCCAATAAGCTGGTGGCAGCTCGTAAAGACAGCCCTATGGTGGTCGGTCTTGGAGATGGAGAGTTTTTTGTAGCTAGCGATATCACTGCGATTTTGAACTATACCCGTAAAGTCTATATTTTGGATGATGGCGAAATGGTTGTTATTACTGAAGATGGAGTGAAGGTCTTTGACTTTGAAGGCAATCCCCGTGCCAAAGAAGTCTACGATGTGAAGTGGGATGCGGTGGCAGCGGAGAAGGGTGGATATGAGCATTTCATGCTCAAAGAAATCCATGAACAACCTAAAGCCTTGAAGGATACCATGTTAGGACGCTTGGAAGACGAGAAAGTAGTCCTTCAAGAGGTAGATTTAACCCTTGAAGAACTAGCTCAGATTAATAAAGTATATATTGTTGCTTGCGGTACAGCTTGGCATGCCGGATTGGTAGGCAAGACCTTGATTGAACGATGGGCACATCTGCCCGTTGAAGTAGATATTGCCTCTGAGTTTCGCTATCGCTCTCCTCTTGTAGATGATCATACCTTAGTTGTGGTCGTAAGCCAGTCCGGGGAAACAGCGGATACCTTAGCCGCTCTGCGCGAAGCAAAAAATCGAGGCGCGCGGGTGGTTGCCGTCACGAATGTGGTAGGAAGCACGGTATCGAGGGAAGCGCATGATGTGATCTTTACTTGGGCCGGCCCGGAGATTGCCGTAGCTTCGACGAAAGCTTACACAACTCAGCTCGAGGGAATGGTTTTACTGGGACTCTATCTCTCTCAGGTTAAAGGGACATTGCCTAAAGAAAGAATTGCAGAGATTATTACTGCGTTGAGAAAGATTCCGGCTCAGGTCCAAGAGCTTTTAGACCAGTCGAGTCTCATTAAAGAGCTTGCAGAGTCCTTTGCTAAGGTAGAAAATACCTTCTTTATCGGCCGCTCCTTAGATTGGGCTGTTGCCATGGAAGGATCTCTAAAACTGAAGGAAATTTCCTATATCCACGCTGAAGCTTATGCGGCTGGCGAATTAAAACACGGTACCTTGGCCCTGATCACTGAGGCCACACCCGTCATAGCTTTAGCTACCCAACGGGATGTCTATGAAAAGACAATTTCCAATGTCAAAGAGGTCAAAGCCCGAGATGCTAAAGTGATCGGACTAACCTACAAAGGGAATACCAGCATGGCGAAGTCGGTAGATCATGTGATCTATATTCCAGAGACAATGGATGAGCTCTCACCAATTCTTACGGTTATACCCTTGCAACTTCTATCGTACTATGTATCAGTTGCTAGAGGGTGCGACGTCGATAAGCCAAGAAATTTGGCCAAGAGCGTCACAGTGGAGTAGGACTTGAAAAGTTATTTTTTGAATTATGGTGAGGGTGAAACACTCTCACCTTTTTAAATTTGAAAGCCATCTCATCGATTAGTCTTGAGAAGGACCTGTCACCTAGCCTAGTTACTTAATTCGATCTTTTAGCCCTGAGAATGAATCCTGAATCATAGTTTCGTTAGCTCCTAACTCATTTATATGATGCAGGTACTTAAAAAAATATAGCAATAAAACGTGGGAAAAAATAGCGAACATAAAGGTCTCAGCGATACTCCAACCATGAAGGAATACCTGATTAAGTGTGTGGGCTGTATAGCTCATAGCCGTAGCCCATATAGCAAAAAACAATACAAACCATATCTGATATTTAGAAAAACGCCATAGCAAATAGCCAAAAATTACTGTCACGGCGAACCAACTTAATGTAAAGAAAACAGGTATATTATAAATCATTACTATGTCACCCTTAAAGGACCATCGCTTGAATATATTTACTGCAAATATTTGCACTATCCAAGTATAGATGAAACCTCCTAGAAAGGCGAAAGGCATAAGTCTTTTGATATAGTTTATGGGGACTAAGAACAAAACAAGGGACCAGTACGCGACAGCCTGTGTAACCCAATAGAGTTCCATATCGAACACCTCCTGCTATATTATGAGATATTTACTGACTTTCTATGAGAAAAAAGAATCTTATTAAGAAAATAGGATAATTTTATAAACAAAGGCATTTCAATACTCAAATGGGATTATCATGCCCACTGCTAGTACTAAAATGCCTTTTGTTTATATTTGTTTGCCCCTAGCACATATCGGTAATTTAGTAAGGTATCAGCCCACAATCCTCCAGGATCTGCTGACCCTTCTTGCTTAAAATTAGATCTAGGAAATTCTTTGCTAAGTCGGGGTTTTCAGTATTTTTTGGAATAGAGATGGCAAATTCAATGGGTGCACCGGGGACAGTAATCATCTCACCGGAATTTTTGCCCTGCAAACTTACTGTGGCCTGCTTGTAATACTCTGCGTAAGAGGGGTTCGATAGATTAATCTTTTCTGGTAGAGTCAGATATTTCAGACCGAACTGATTAACCACACAGAGATATTCGAAGGCATAGCCTAGTTTACCTACCAGCACATCTGAGGCTAAGTCGTAAGATTTAGGATAAATCAAATCCTCTCTGCACTTCTGGTCTAGTTGAGCAAAGAGACCGGATTGTTCGTAGTATTGTTCCGCTAACTGCCAGACCATTAGAGTACGATAGCCACATGGATCTAAATTTTGGTTAGACCTGCCAAAGGTGACGTCTTCGCGAAGCAGAATATCAAACCAGTTCTTGACGTTGATTTCTCCGCTTCCTCTAGAAAACTCATTATAGGCCAATACAATTTGGTCGTTGGCAAAAATATAGTATTTGTCCACGTATTCGGGTCCTAGCAGCTCATCAAAGAGCATGGGGTCTGCCAGAGCTAGGATATCAACGACCTTGCCCTCACGCACCTGTCTAGCACAGGCCCGTGAACCATAGGATTCTAGCTGAATGTCTATCTCCGGACAAACTGCCTGTAGCAACTTGGCACATTCAACAACCGGTTTGCGCAATGCCCCGGCGTGTAATATTTTTAAGATTTGCTGATAACTCAACTTCCTTTCACCTCCCGCTGGTATTGTTCTAGAAAAGCTTGCATTTTGGTTACCTTGTCGGTGATTAATTGCACACAATAGTCCAAGGCCTGGTAACCTTCGGGGCTTAACTGGTAGGACCGTCGTGCGGGACCAGTATTTTGAGTTTCCCACTGGGAAATGACCAACCCATCTTCTTCCATCTTGCGTAGGTTGCGGTAAATAGTGGCTGGGTCGGCTTCAATTTCCGAGAAGCCTGATTCGTTAATCTTTTGTATTAACTCGTACCCGTGTGCAGGCTTATGTGCTAGAAAGTAAAGTAGAGCGGGTACCAACATTTTATCGATACGCCCAGCAATATAAGCGAAGGCAGGATTTTGCAGGTCTTCTTTCACTGTTTTCACCTCAAACTTTTTCTACATTGAACATTCTTCTTCTATCACATAAAACTACCTAATACACTGACTGGTACAGCTCTAGACGATTCTAGTATTTAATCATAAGATATTCTTTGAGAGTCTATTGAACAATAGCCTTTTGTTAGAGGATTAGAGGAAATATTGTCCAATATAGCTAATAGCCAAAAATAGTATTAAACCAGTTAAAATAATCTTAATTATTCGATCAGGCAGGAACTTCTGGACTCGGGCACCTACATAAGTACCAAGCAAACCCCCAATACCAAAGAGTATGCCTAGCATCCAGTCCGGGGCTACTGAGGCACCTGCTGCAAGGTTGCTTGCGGCTAAAATATGGTAGTAGGCGACTCCAGCAATGGAGGTAATAAAAGTACCTGCTAAAGCAGCGCCGGCTACAGTATAAATGGGCAGACCCAGCACCGCAACACAAAAGGGAGATATAATGGCTCCACCACCAATGCCGTAGATACCACCAATTAAACCGACAACCAGAGAAAGGCATAAAATAGATATTCCGCTAAAGGAATAGGTCTCGCCCCAGAATTCATACTCGATTTTTTTCCATGAAATAGTCTTAGTCTTAACCACTGCTTCTGTAGGAAGGCCGGAAGCTAATCGACCAGAATTTACTTCTTTCATCTTAGCTACTTGTTCGGCAAACTTGTTTTGCATGATCTTACTTTGCTCTTTTACCTTCTTATTCCAGCCCATCACTTCGGACAGAAGCCGGTAACCCAGATATAATAACACCACGCCTACGAAGAGCTTGAAGACTTTGGGGTCTGGCAAATAGAGAATACGTACCCAGGCACCTACGAATACACCAGGGAGGGTACCGATAACCACCGCCCAAGTCAATGGCCATGCCATGCGACCCTCTTTGATATAGCGATAAAGACCTCCAGGAATGGCTACAATATTGTAGATAAGATTGGTAGGACTCACTGCTGGACTGGTGTAGTGCAAAACACTCACTTGGAAGGGGAGTAGTAGAAATGCACCAGACACCCCTGCAGAAGCGGTTAATGACGATACCAGAAATGCCACTAAGGGTGGGATGAAGGGTAATACATCGACACCGGAAACTGGAAAATGCATAGTTTCTCCTCCTAAAATTAAATTTTCTCAAAAAGTTATTTTTTGAAAATATATGTACAACTCACCTAGTGTCACTGTGCATGTAGGTTCAATGGATTGTATTCTATAAAGTTAATAATTATCCTGCTATATATTGGTATGCCAAGCTAATTTTTCTTCTAATCCTTTTAATATCACATATTGCTTTCAAAGGGGTTTTCCTGCTATTGTTAGATAGGGGTATGTCGTTTGGTACAGTGATGCATTCGAAAGGCTTCTGCCTACGATTATTCAGAGGGTGTAAGCAGGGATTTGTTTATGGTTTATTGAATATATGATTTATAAATAAATTATTTGGAGGATTTATGAGAAGTAAATTTCTAAAGATTGCAGGCGTTATGTTCTTATTGATAGCTGTGGCAGGATTTTGGGGATACGATAAATATTTTAAGCCTGACTTGGAAATCCAACATGAGCTTACTAGCCAGTTTGGAGAGGATTTTTTTACATCATTTGATGGTTTGAACGCTGAAAAGAATCCCGGTACAGTAGGTCAGCCAATCAATCAACCAAAAACAACGGATGATACGAATGAGATGACTGAAACTCCAGATAATAAGCCAAAGCAAACTGAACCTGAACCAGGGACGATAGCTGCACCTGTTAAACAAACTACTACTCCGAAAGAGTTTACTCTTGAAGAAATTAATAATAAGTATAAGTCTCAGTTTAGTTATCTACAGAGTGTAGCTTTGAGTCGTTTAGATACTTTGTATTCGGCGGCAGTTCAAGAGTACGCTCAACGCAAGAAAGAGGGTACAATAAACCGTTCAGCGTTGGCCCAAAAATATATTCAAGCAGGAAACATGCTTGAGGCTAACATGGATAGACAGTTCAGTAATACCTTGAATGCGATGCAGGCTGAGTTGATTGCAAATAATCTACCCACTGATCTTATAGATGCTATAGAGAGCGAATATGAAAATGCTAAGTCTGATAAGCGTTCACAGCTCTTGTCAAAACTCACCAAATAACAGCACCAGTGTAATTGATAAACATTGCTAAGGATATATAAGAGTGGATAATTAATTACGGCCTAGCTTTTAAGGATAGAATGATCCTTAAAACCTAGGCCGTAATAGTTGATCTAGTTCAATTCAGCTATAAATTTGCTATGAATCCAGAAGGGAACTAATCTCCAGGGGGGGATTCAGTAAATTTTAGTTTAGGTACCTCATGCCTTAAGGTCACTTCAAAATGTTTTATATCATTTATATGTTGTTGGTAGACGGAGAAATCTTCCAAATCAACCCAGTGCTTTTTAAATTCAACCTGCTCTTCCCCTAAAAGTATACGAGTAACCTCTATAGGTACCTCTACGTCTATGTGCCCATGATTAGCGGGAGAAATGGTTTTCTTTTCTATTACAAGCTCTTCACACTTAACAGGCACCGTAAATGTTTTTTCCTGAGTGTAAGATTCCTTATATATCGTTACCGCTCCTGTTCGTATCCACTTTTTTACGAGATCAAGTTGTTCCTCTTTAATTTGAAGGGACACATTTTCAATCGAGTCATTGGTTTGATTAGATGAACTTGTTTCAAATGATGAGTTCTCTTCCATACCTTCGGCCTCCACTTATTCGAAAAACACCCCACCAATCATAAATACGATGGGTGAGGTGTTTGTTATGCTACTGTAATTGCTGATCCGTTACACTCTCGATTACATCGGGATTGCCATATTTATTTACCCGACCTTCTTCATGTCTAAGAGTTTCATCGATATGCTTAGTATCTTCAACAATGTTCTTGTGAGCTAGAATTTCTCCGGTTACAACGGTATATTTATCGACGATAACTTTCTCTTGACTGACAGGAATTCGTATGGCATCTTCGTCAGCTATTGGCGAGTCCGTCTGTTCGTTGTTCAAGGCTCTTCTTTCGATAACAACTTCTTCACGCATTACAGGAACGTCGACGCTCCTTTGTTCTTCAATGATTTCCTTGCTAAGTTCTACTTCACCAGTTTGCACTCTGTCTTTTTCAATATTGAGCTCCTCTTTGCGGAGAACTAGCTTTGCGTCATCGTTAGTCTGCGTAGGCTCTTCTCGAATCTCTTCTGGAGCCTCGTCCTCATTCCCATTTCCAAAAATATCACTTAAGATACCCATATTATATAAATACCTCCTTAATTTTTATCCTTTGTAGCCCTTTTTATATTGCCCTTATACTGCTAATCTATGAAATGAAATTTTTCTGCAGATTTTTGCTACAATAATGGAAATAATAAATTGGATTATATGAAAGGAAGGATATAATATGGGTATTAAAGAGGATGTGCTAAGCGCAATGAAAGATGCCGGAAAGCCTTTAAGTGCCGGAGAGGTTGAAAAATTGACAGGGCTAGACCGTAAAGAAGTTGATAAAGCATTTAAAGAGTTAAAAAAAGAAAATACCATTGTTTCCCCTGTAAGATGCAAATGGGAACCTGCCAATTAAACCAAAAATCGATACGACTCCTGTTGTAGAAGCATTTGTAAATCTATAGCAGGAGTTAATTTTTTAACGTTATGCAATAAAGGCATCTAATTAAAGAATTTAGCGTAGAAGTGTTTATATACACATAAAGAAATAAATAATCATCAAAATTTCAGCCCCTAGCTTTAATACTGTTCCGCCAAGGATTCCGACGAGAGTGCCAAAGCCAACCCGAATTGCTCGGTTTATTTCTATTCCTCGCAGCAATTCAGCCACAACGGCACCGAGGAAGGGCCCAATTACGATACCCAGAGGTCCGAGGAAAATTAAACCAACAATTGTGCCGAGGATTGCTCCCCAGGCTGCCTGTTTACTGCCATTGAAGCGTCGCGTGCCAGCAGCAGAAGCTAGAAAATCTATAGAGAAAATAACCACGAGCGCTAATGCTTGTAAGAGAAAGAAGTTTGCATTAAGTGTTGCGAACTTAGTCATGAAGCCGTAAAGAAGCATCCCACCGTAAATGAGAATAGCACCAGGTAGAATAGGCAGTATGGTACCTAACAAACCAGCTATAAATAGGATAATCGTTAGAATTAAAGCTGTTGTCGCCAAATTATTTACCTCCTTTGTTAGTACCTCAGCTGTATAAATTTAGCTTATCAAAAATATTAAGTCTCGGCAATTCTTAATGGCCGGATGGGGTGAAATTTGCCTTGAACAAAGAAAACCAGAATTTATGCTCGATCAAATTAACAGACTAATAGTTAATTAAATGGATACCTGAGAAAGGAGTTGCATAATGACAGGGCCAGATAAAAATAAGCTATTTCCTAATGAACGTATAAAGACGATTTGCTATTTAAAGAACCTGCCACCAAAGACAAATGTAGAAATCGGAGAGTACACATATTATAGCGACAATAAAAACCCTCCAGAGAAATTTTACGATAACATAGAACATCATTATGAATTCCTAGGAGATAAGTTAATAATAGGAAGATTCTGTGCGATTGCAGAGGGTATCAAATTCATTATGAATGGTGCAAACCATAAAATGGATGGTATCACAACCTATCCATTTAATATCTTTGCAGGTGGTTGGGAAAAGGTTACTCCTACTGTAGAGCAATTACCCTACAAGGGCGATACTGTAATTGGTAACGATGTATGGATCGGACAAAATGTAACAGTCATGCCGGGAGTTAACATTGGTGATGGTGCCATCGTGGCTGCTAACTCTACAGTAGTAAAGAACATTGAGCCATATACAATTTATGGTGGCAACCCAGCTAAGTTCATTCGGAAACGTTTTAGTGATAAAACGATTGAATGGTTGCTAGAACTTCAATGGTGGAATTGGGATGAAAAAAAGATCTTTGCTAATCTTGAGTTTTTAACATCTGAGATAGAGTTTTAAAACACGGGTAAAACACGGGGACAGGTTCACTGTTTTGCTTTAGACAAAACAAGTGACCTGTCCCCGTGTTTGTCATCCTGAGCGTTAGCGAAGGATCTAGATCCTTCAGTCGTACCTCCTTCAGGATGACATAGCCCTTAAGTTGCTTTCATAGAAAAGACATGTATAGTAAAAAGACCCGTAGCGTTTTTTCTTAACCTTAACCGGTTTTTTGTATTGACATATACAGTGGAACTGTATATATTATATATATATAGTTCCACTGTATATTAAGACTGTATAGTTTAGATGTATAACATAAGAATTGGAGTTGAGCTTATGAACCGAGATAAAGATCTACCATTGACAGAAACCACATACTACGTGCTTTTAGCCTTGTTAGAACCTGCTCATGGTTACCTTATCATGCAAAAGATTGAGGAACTAAGTAGTCAACAAGTTAGAGTAGCAGCAGGAACCCTTTACGGAGCAATTGAGAATTTGCTGAAAGCAAAATTGATACAGTCCGTAAAAAGTGAGGATAAAAGACGAAAAACATATGTAATAACAGATAAAGGAAAAGAGATTTTACGCTTAGATTTTGAAAGAATGCAGCATATGATTAGCATAACAAAAGAGTTATTAAACTAATTGTTTGGAGGGGTTTATAGTGAGGAAGTTTAAGTATTTTATTGACTATGACAAAGAAGAAAAATGGTTAACTGAGATGGCTAAAAAAGGCTATCAGTTAATAGATACATCCTTTGGATATAAATTCCGTTTCACAAAACCAGAAGAGGCAACAATTAAGATTGATTATAGAACGTTTAAGCATCAAGAGGATTTCATTGACTACTGTACTCTATTTGAAGACAGTGGTTGGCAACACATAGTAGGCAAGAAGAACTCGGGGCCCCAATATTTTAAGAAAATTGATAAAGATAGTGATGATGATATTTTCTCAGACAAGATTTCAAAAGCGGGCAAATATAAACGATTATCTAAAATGTTTATAGAACTGGCGATCTGCTTTTTGCCACTTTTTGTAGCAATGATAGCAACAGAAGTTATTGATTTAGATATAATATTAAATCCAAAGTTATTATACTTGACTCCGCAATTATGGGATATGAATGGAGAACTATTTTGGAAAGCTTTTATATTTGAAACTCCCTTTGCCCTTTTAAGAGCCTTAGGATCCTTATTCATACCGCTTTGTATCGCTAGCTTCCTTTTTATTTCATATAGAGCTCAGAAACTTTATAAGAAAAACACTAATTGAAAGAGAAACACGGGGACAGGTTCACTGTTTTGCTAGAAGCAAAACAGTGAACCTGTCCCCGTGTTTCTCCCTGTATTTTCAGAATTAAGTTCGGAGTTAAAGGAGATTACTAATTTATATATGTTTATCACTTTGCATAACCGACTAATTCCGACAACAATCGTTTTAATCTCTTTAGTTGTGTGATATATTTTAGAAGAAAATAAGTGAAGAGGTCGAATATCCTGCGCGTAACTACGGGAGATTCGGTTCATATGTTTTATTAGAAGGGAATGAAAGGTTGTTGAACTATAAAAATCTTAATAGAAAACGCCTGGCTGCGGTGATACTTATGATCCTGGCCGTAGGGATATTAACAGCTTGTAACTCGAACAAAAATGAAACGGTTGAAGCTGATGACTTTGCTATGGGAACGGTTATTTCTCAAAAGGTTTATGGAGCAAACGGACAAGCTGCAGTCGATGAAGTTATGGAAAAAATAAACTATCTGGACAGACTCTTAACCTTTAATGCCTCGGAAGGGGATATTTACAAGCTGAACGAAAATGCGGGAATCCAGACTGTGGAATTGGATTCTGAAACGGTGAAAATAATAAAAAAGGCTCAGGAAGTAGCTGTGCTGAGTAATGGTGCCTTTGATATTACAGTAGGGCCATTAGTACGAAGCTGGGGTATAGGAACAAATCAGGAACATATTCCTAGCAACGAAGAGTTGAAAAATTTACTCCCCTTAGTTAATTATGAAGATATTTATATTGACGAATCCTCTGTGGGGTTGAAAAAGGCTGGTCAAATGGTTGATCTAGGAGGCATTGCCAAAGGGTATGCCGGAGATGTTGCTAAGGAGATCTATCAAAAGAACGGTATCCATTCGGCCTTTATTAACATTGGCGGAAATGTCGTAACTCTAGGAAATAAGCCTGATGGAACTCCCTGGAAGGCCGGTATTCGAAATCCTAGACCTGTAGGGGACCAGAGTGGTCAAATCGTGGGAATTGTTAAAGTAGCGAACAAAGCGGTTGTAACAGCAGGAGATGAACAAAGATACTTTGAAAAAGATGGTCAACGCTATCATCATATCCTTGACCCTGATACCGGATATCCAGCCAAGTCGGATTTGATGAGCGTCACCTTGGTCACAGAGTCTTCGTTGGAAGCAGATGCTCTTGATACGGCGGTCTTTATCTTAGGGTTGGAGAAAGGTAAGGAACTTCTCAGGCAGTATGGTGGTGTTGAGGCTGTTTTTATTACCGCTGATAAAAAGATCTATGTTACAGAAGGCCTGAAAGGGAACTTTGAATTTCATGATGAAAGCAAGCAATTCGAGTATATTGAATAAACCCATAACAGAAAAAGGAGGTAGTGATTCCTAAGATGAAAGCAATGCGTAGATTCAAAAAGGGTGACATAGTTCTTGTGTTATTCATTGGAATTATAGCCATAATCCCTCTGTTATGGACCTATCTCGGCGACAGAGGCAAACAAAGGGAAAACTTAACCGCGGTAGTTATTCGAGATGGAAAGCGTGTGAAGGAAATAGATCTTAATAAGGTGCAGGAGTCTCAATATATTAGGTTCGAAGAAGGCATCAAAACAACGATCTTGGCGGAGAAAGGACAAATAAAGTTTCTAGAAGCCGATTGTCCTGATCAAATTTGTGTCAAAACAGGTTTATTGACCAAGCCAGCCGACAGGGCGGTTTGCTTACCGGGTAAAACCATCGTGTTGATTGAAGAAGATGAAGGTAATAACTGATGAATAAAAACAGAAAGTATGCTTTGATTATAATTTTAGTCACTAACGCGATTTTGATTTCATTTCTAGAATCACTGATTCCTATACCTGTTCCTATCCCCGGTGTGAAACTGGGATTGGGAAATATAATAACCATGATCGGGATTGCATTTCTTGGCTTTAAGGATGTCCTGTTTATTGTGATTGTGCGCAGTTTTGTGGTAGCAATCCTGACGAGGGGTATTATGATGCTAGTCTTTAGTCTAACTGGCGGCCTTTTGAGCGCGCTTGTCATGTGGCTGCTTTACAAGAAATTCTCGAAACTATTTAGCATTAAAGGTATAAGTATCGCTGGAGCCATCGTTCATAGTACAGCACAAATTGTAGTGGCATCAATGATTTTAGGACAAGTTGTCGTAATGTTTTATTTACCGATACTTTTAATTTCTTCCATAATAACGGGCTTGATCACGGGAAGCATAGCCGAATTAACGATCAATGAAGTCAGAAAAAAAGAGGTTTTTAAGAATGTTAACCAATTCTAAAACCCAAAAAAACACCGAGAGCTGGGAGATGGATGGTCTAATTAAGTTTATTTTGGCAGCGGTGCTTTCTGTCATGCCTTTTTTAGTTCATAGGCTGATTAGTTTTGGAATACTTGCAGTTTTTTTATTAATAGTGACCTTGGTCTTTAGACTAGAACTACGAATCTTACTAATAAGTGCAGCCTCATATAGTATCATTGTTTTAATACCCTACCTATTCGGGGTACTGATGAATGCCCTTGCATACTGGTTATCTGGCAATGTACAATTCGCATATCAAGGATCCTATGATCTATTTCTGAGACTGTTTAGATTGTTAGTTATTTGGTATGTTAGCATCCTATATTTCCATACTACACCAATGAAAACCGTGATCGGGTTACTAGATAAACTTTTTACCCCGTTGAAATTTTTGGGTGTGCCCGTTACAGATTACCTTAACGTCGTCATGTGCATTGTTCTAGAGCTCAAGGAGACAGGAGCAGAAATGTCAAAGAGTTTAAGAGCACGTATGCACTCAATTATGGGGGAGGACAAACGAAGGTTTAGGATAAATGTGAAAGGTATATCCCAAATTATCGTTTCATTAATCGTTAAATCCTTTGAAAAAATTGATAGAATACAAAGCTTTGTTGAAAAAGTGAATCCTGGTGATTTGTATAATTATCGCTTTAAACTATCAAGGACTGATGTTATTGGGGTATTAAGCTTTATTATACTCACGACTGTGATTATAATTTTTGAAACGAGGTATTGGGGGTAAAATTTTACATCCTTTGTAGGGTGCCGTTAAATATTATAGTGTTTTGGTAAACTCTATATGTTTATGATCACTAAAGGTTCTGGGGCAAGAAGGCTTTTTGTTTCTCTGGTTTTCAACCAAAGTTCGATACAATATCTTACAATACACCTTATTATTCGACATAATAATTACTTATATCTTATTTATTGACAAAATGCGTTTAGGTTGGTATTCTCAGATAGAGCAAGAGAACGTTTTTACAAGCACAAGACTTGGTCAGAGATGAGTAAATGACCATAATATTGTGAAAAGGAGGATTAATCTTAAAAAAATCTTACTGAGTATCTTTATTACCATGGACTCATAAGCGCTCAAAAAAATTAAAATATGAAGGGGATTATGAAAAGTGAAGAAATTTAAATTGGCAACAATTGCACTCGCTTTAACAGCTTCAGTACTCGTTTTAGGAGGATGCGGATCAAGCGCTCCAGCAGCTACAGATAAGACCTCTGGCGCAGATCTTAAACTATCCCAAGGTGTAGGACAAACCTCCGTTTTTCGCGCAAAAGTAGATAAAACGACAAAGCAAGAATCATATAGCACGAATTACGTAACTGCTAGTGCTATTTTTGATCAGAACGACAAAATTGTCAGCGTTCAATTCGATATTTTGGAGATTGCTCAAGCATCCAAAAAAGAAGGTGCAACTCTTTTCCCTGGATGGCCTAGTGCAGAGATCAAGAAGGACGATGTAGTAACCGCTGTTGCAAACTGGAAAACAAAGCGTGAGCGCGGCGATGCAGCTTATGGGATGAATTGGACAGAGCAAGTCGACAGCTACCAAGAATTATTCAAAGGTAAAACTGTAGCTGAAGTGGAGCAATGGTTTGCTAAGAACACTTCTGACCTCAATGGAACGCCATTAGTCTCAGATTCAGAGAAGCCCGAAGATCAAGCAAAGTTTGCTAAGCTTACTGATGAAGAGAAAACCGCTCTTGCAGATGTAACTTCTGGTGCTTCAATTAGTTTGAAAGATGATCATGGTGATTTCATTGGAGCGCTCAAGGAAGCTTTTGAGAACAAAATTGAAGTTACTATGCCTGCTAAATAAGGTGTAATACAAGCGATCAAATTAGAGAGGGTATCTCGGATAGTAATTTATTCGAGATACCTTCTTTTTTGCTATCTTCCTTTCATTGACATAAGAAAATAATTAAACTACCCTTAGAGAGTATTAGTTTGACAAGCGTTGTTAGCATAAACGATAAGGATCGAGTTAAGGTGGAACAGGAGTAAACAATTATGCATGGAAAATTTAAAATTATTACTGCTATGCTTATTTTCGGAAGCATCGGAGCTTTTGTGAAGGAAATTGACGTATCTTCAAGTGAAATTGCCTTTCTAAGAGGAGTTATCGGCAGCTTATTCTTGGTTTTAACCTGTTTATTATTAAAGAAAAGACTTTCATTAAAAGCAATAAAAGAAAACTTTATCCTTCTAATTCTCTCAGGAACTGCAGTTGGGCTTAATTGGATACTTCTATTTCAGGCCTATAAGTATACGACAATATCTAATGCTACCTTAAGCTATTACTTCGCACCGATTTTTGTCATTATTTTAGCACCCTTTGTACTTAAGGAGAAATTAACGCCATTAAAGGTAAGTTGTATTATTGGAGCCATGATAGGATTATTTTTAATCCTTAATAATGGGGGCAGCAGTGCAAGTGGTTCTTATAATCATGTAGTTGGGATACTTTATGGTCTTTCAGCGGCAGTATTCTATGCCAGTGTTATTTTGATCAATAAGTTCATAAAAAACCTGTCTGGATTTGAAACAACCTTAGTTCAATTAATCATGGCAACTGTGGTGCTTTCTCCGTATGTTTTATCCAAAGATCATAGGGTTCTTTCGGCTATACATTTAGATTCTATTATACTTATCCTTACCGTAGGTATTGTCCATACTGGGATGGCTTACTTCTTATACTTTACATCACTTCAGGAACTAAAGGGACAGACAATTGCTGTTTTAAGCTATATTGATCCAATTTCGGCAGTTATTATTGCTGCGATATTCCTTGGAGAAAGTATGAGTTTTATCCAAATCGTTGGCGGCACCCTTATATTAAGTTCCACTTTTTTGAGTGAAAGGCTGGAAAGAAAAAATCAAATTCTAGACCTAGAGGCATAAGCACAAAATTTCTTGGTGTTTTTCTCGTATGTTAGATCCGTAATCTAGGATCGGACGACCTTTTTTGTTCGGTTTAAATGCTCTTAATAATAGGGAGAACAGAGGGACAGGTTCCCTGTTTTGCGAAAGCAAAACAGGGAACCTGTCCCTCTGTTTATTTGTCCCTCTGTTTATTCAGCTATTTCTCATATAAAACCTCAAGACGGGCACATTAATGGAAATAATATCAAGGAGTGAATGAATTCATGGAGTCTTATTGGATTTCCTCTACCCCTAAAACTAATTATCCAACCTTAAACGAAGACATGAATGTCGATGTCGCGATCATCGGGGGAGGGATGGCAGGGATTACCTCAGGTTATTTACTATCGGAAGATGGATTAAAAGTAGCTCTCCTAGAAGCGGATCGAATTCTATTGGGTACAACAGCCCATACCACGGCCAAGCTTACTTCTCAACACGGGCTGATTTATGACCAAGTAAAACGCCAAATGGGTGCGGAAAAGGCCAGACAGTATGCAGAAGCAAACGAAAAGGCAATTGCCTTCGTTGCCAATTTGATTGAAGAGAAAAAGATTGAATGTGACTTTAGTTGGCAGTCAGCTTATGTCTATACCCAGTCAGAAGACTACCTTCAGACACTTCAAGACGAACAGACTGTAGCCGCTGATTTAGGAATCAAGGCATTCTATCAAACCGATCTGTCAATACCGATCCCAATTAAAGGGGCTCTGAGGTTTGATAATCAGGCCCAGTTTCATCCCCGTAAATATTTGATTGAACTTGCTAAGATGATTGAAGCTAAAGGTGGCAAGATTTTCGAACAATCTAGAGTTGTAGATATCCAAGGAGAAGGTCCATACTCCATCTTTACACTGAACGGAAAGAAAGTCAGGGCTCGATTCGTTATTATGGCCTCGCATTATCCCTGTCATAACTTTCCGGGACTTTATTTCACTAGATTATATACGGAACGGGCCTATGCCGTAGTGGCTAAAGCCAAGGAAGCGTTTCCAGGCGGGATGTATATCAATGCTGAGAGTCCGACACGATCCCTCCGTTCATTACCCACTGAAGAGGGAGAAAGAATCTTAATTGTTGGAGAAAAGCATAAAACCGGTCACGGTCAGAACTTAAGCCAGCATTATGAGAACTTAATGGATTTTGCCCGGGAGCTTTTTACTGTAGAGGAGTTTCCTTATCGGTGGTCAACTCAAGATTGTACGAGCCTGGACGATATTCCATATATAGGTCAAATGACTTCCGACCGTCCCAATATCTATATCGCAAGTGGATTTAGAAAGTGGGGGATGACCAATAGCACTGTTTCAGGCATAATTTTGCGAGACTTAATTGTCAAAGGAGAATCTCCTTGGCAAGATGTTTATTGCCCATCTCGCTTTACATCTTCTTCAGCTGCAAATTTCATAGTGCAAAATGCAGATGTAGGGGTTAACTTTATATCTGGAAAACTTAAGCCTATGGAGGAGGACATTCAGGTTAATCCTGGTGAGGGCGTAGTTGCGGAAGTCAAAGGCCATAGAGCGGGAGTATATAAAGACAAGGATAACGAGTTCCATGTGGTAGATACGACCTGTACCCATATGGGATGTGAGGTGCAATGGAATGATGCTGAACATTCTTGGGATTGTCCCTGTCATGGTTCGCGCTTTACAGTCGATGGCAAGATCGTAGAAGGACCAGCGATGAAGGATCTGGAGACTATAGTTTTTCCATAATTCTTGGTTTGCCTGGGTCACAAGAGGGGCTTTGAACGTCGGAAACAGAGGAAAGCTTGATTAAATAATAGCATTCCTCTCGTAACATATGATCTGGAAATAAAGGGTCAATAATTCCTAAGGCGGTTTTGTTGAGAACCATTTCCTGAAGTTGAGTTAGAAATTGATTGAACTTTTGAATCTGTGCGGAGGCCTCGTGATTAAATTGAGCTAACTTAGGGAAATGCATCACCGCTCTTGTGAAACCAGCCATTTCAAGTGCTTTCTGGTAAGAATACTTAAAATCTTTAGAGAACTGTTTACTTTGTGTTCGTAAGGGTTTTTCAGATGCGTCGAGTGAGGTGGTGATTGAATCTGCATGTCCCACCGCATCCAGCATCCACAGCAAATGGTAGTGGGTAGGAGGGAGCAAAGGGACGTCTTCCTCCTTGATCAGAAACCCTAGTATTAGTTGATATTCTTCTAGCTCATTTACCATATGGCTAACTAGTGAGGGTGGTAAATTTAATCCAATATGACCTTCGAGATGTCGACGGATTAGGTGAAATTTGAACTCTTTCAATTGTTGGACTCGCTGCCAAATGAGTTTGTGTAATCGATTTAATTCCTCTCTGCCCAAACCCTGGCGGACTTGGGCAAGCAGACTATCAAACTCCTGAATAAAGTAATGAGCTCGACTTATTTCCTCCTTTTCAGAGGGACTTAAGGATTTGAAGAAAAAGCGCGAATGATCACCGAGAACCTGTAACCAGAAGCGGTGTTCATATAAGGCATGTGCCGGGAATTGGGTGGTCATGGAAAAACCTCCTCCATATAATTTGGCTTATTTATTAGGATATTAATTTTATAAGTGAGTTATTCGCATCTAAAGCCTACTAATGGCTTCGTACCTATATCTCATTTCCTTTAGGATTTCGAGAAGTGTCTAGGATCAGCCCTTTCAAACCTTAATATCTTTTTGATCATTGGAGAAATCTTTTTAAATCTACACCCTATGAATTATTGGATTAGACCTTGAGAATTCTAGTATTGGGCATTAATGGGAAAGGGGAACTTAAAATGCAATCCTGTAAAAAGTGCTTAATTCTCTTCGGCTTAATCTTTTTAGTTGTATATACTGCTCATAGGGTGGCTTATGCCTTTATGGCCGATCCTACTTTTTGTGTGAGATGTCATGAGGTAGCACCGTATGTTTCATCATGGGAAAAGTATCCACATAGTAATATAGATTGCCGGCAATGCCATGAAACAAGAGGACTTTTTCGCAGACTTGATTTTGCTGTTCGCGGTATAAGGGATATTGGAATTCATTTCAAAGGTGATTTCTCTTTTCCAATGAGGGCTGTAGTATATGATGTTAATTGTATTAATTGCCATTTAGGCACCTTTGAACCAGAATCGAAAGCACCGATATTGCCTAAAGACCATAAGAAACTGATCAAAAGTGGCGTAGGATGTAACAATTGCCATAGAGATACTGGTCATAAGAATGGTCTTGGCGTTGATGATAAGTTTGAGTCTATAAATCCTTAAAAATATCGTACCTGCCTAAAAAGGTGCTTTACTTATTTGTAAAGCACCTTTTTAAGCAATGATTTACATCCTGCTGCTAGGGCTTTCTATTGGTTACCAATATGATGTATGATTTGCTAGGTAATCAGAGGAGTAATACCTTTGTCAGGATATAGTAGCTAGAATGTTTAGAATATATCATATATGAAGCAAAATGAGCAATATTCTGGCATTTTAGTATACCAAAAGGATGATATTATAGTTTATACATACCGAATTATTAGTAAAGGGACAAAGGATAAAAACAATTATTAGGACTGAAATACCCTTTGAGTTATTGAATCATATTTAAAGGAGGGGGAACTAAAGAATGACTGATAAACGAAGTTTCTTCAGCAAGATCGATCGCCCCATCTTCTCAATTTCTACCGCTATTATGCTTATATTTGTCGTATGGACCCTACTGCAGCCTAAATTGGCTAGTAATACATTCAGCTTAGTCCAGAAGTTTATTACTGACAACTTCGGCTGGTGTTATTTAATTGGTGTAACGTTCTTTCTATTTTTTTCTGTATTTATAGCTTTAAGCAAATATGGAAGGATTATCCTTGGGAAAGACGGCGAGAAGCCAGAGTACAGTACTGTAAGTTGGTTTGCCATGCTATTCGCGGCCGGTATGGGAATCGGACTAGTGTTTTGGGGAGTAGCTGAACCCATGACACATTATACTAATCCTCCCTTTGGTCGACCTTCATCGATAGAATCTGCCCAAATTGCAATGCGCTATACCTTTTTTCATTGGGGTTTGCATCCTTGGGGAATCTATGGGATGGTAGGTTTGTCTATGGCGTATTTTCAGTTCCGTAAAGGCTTACCTGCTTTAGTAAGTTCTACTCTTTATCCCTTATTGGGTAAAAAAGGAATTAACAGTTGGATTGGAAAAGCTGTTGATATCCTTGCCATATTTGTAACTATCTTTGGAGTTGCTACATCTTTGGGATTAGGTGCTTTGCAAATCAGTACTGGACTTAATTATGCCTATGGTCTTCCTACCGGTACTATGTCAACAGTCATTATTGTGGTAGTGATTACTGTACTATTTATAATATCTGCAGTAACTGGTATTGAGCGGGGAATTAAGTACCTTAGTAATACGAATATGCTTCTACTCTTCCTGATTCTAATGTTTATGCTAATAGTGGGACCTACTAGGTTTATTCTTAACGGCATTACCGAAACTGTTGGCTCCTATGTTCATAACATCATTCAAATGAGTTTTTGGGCGGATTCATATAAGACTAAGCCTGGCTGGGTAGGGGGATGGACTATTTTCTACTGGGCATGGTGGGTTGCTTGGGGTCCCTTTGTTGGGGCCTTCATTGCTCGAATTTCTAGGGGTCGATCGGTAAGAGAGTTTTTATTGGGCGTGCTTATTGCACCTACCCTAATGAGTTTTATGTGGATGGGAGTCATGGGCAACAGTGCGCTGTATATTGATGTTTTCCAAGGTGGGGGAATTGCAACTCAAGTGGCTAAAGATATCAGTACTGCTATTTTTGCCATGTTCCAGCACTATCCGCTTAGTGGGATTTTAACAGTTTTGACGACTTTGATCATAGCGATCTTCTTTATTACATCGGCTGATTCTGCAACTTTTGTTATGGCAATGTTTACTTCAGGTGGAGATCTAAACCCTAGTACTGAGCTGAAGATTACCTGGGGCTTGATCGAGGGTGCTGTTGCTATTGCCTTACTCATCGCTGGAGGATTAGGTGCCTTGCAGACGGCCTCGATTGCTTCGGCATTTCCATTTATGTTTGTCATGTTTGCGATGTGTGTGTCGCTTATAAAGGCCTTTAAAGGAGAGTTGAAATAGCAAGCATCTTTAATTAGTTAAGGACTCCATACAACTATAGTATGGGGTCTTTTTGCTGTTTTTACCGTCCTTAGCTAATATTGGTATACACCTCTTGTTAGAAAATGTGAAAAAGATATCAAAAAATGAATAATTAGAATTTTCATTTTTGGCTCCAAATGTAGTAAAACGAGCATAACTGTAGTGTTAATGAGCAAGAACTATGGTGTTATGATGAATACAGAGAAAATCAATCAAGAAGTGTTTGAGTAACTGTTTAACCGCATTCAAAGATCTGGGGCTTAAAAACACTATAAAATGGGGGAGTTTATAATGCTAAAGTATACTTCAGAACAACATGTCTACGATATTAATGGAGTAAAAGTAGGCGGGCAGCCAGGACAATACCCTACCGTGCTTATCGGTAGTATTTTCTATCGAGGTCATAAAATCGTTCAAGATGGAATGAAGGGGATTTTTGATGAAGCAGCAGCGAAAGCCCTTCTAGATCAAGAAGCAGAATTAAGTGCGGAAACGGGCAATCCATTTATTCTAGATGTCTTAGGAGAATCAGTAGAAGCTTTAACGCGTTATGTCGAGTTCGTTATGAAAAATTCAAAGGCCCCGTTTTTATTGGACAGCATTAGCCCCGCAGTGCGAATGGGAGCTTTAAAACAACTTGGCAAGGATTCAGAAGTACGGAAAAGGCTTATTTATAACTCAATTGAGGAACATTATTCTGAGGAAGAGTTAGAGACAATTAAAGAAAGTGGTATTAAAACGGCTGTTATTTTGGCTTTTAGTAACAAAGCATTAAAACCGAAAGCTAGAATTAAGCTCTTAAAAGGGGACGGCGAGAAAGAGGGATTAATCGATGCCGCTAAGCGAGCGGGTATTGAGCAGTTTCTGGTTGACCCGGGTGTCTTGGATGTGCCCAGTGCCAGCTGGACAAGTGAAGCTATCAATGTGGTCAATGAAGAATTTGGTTACCCAGGTGGCTGTGCTCCCTCAAATGCCGTTTACCTGTGGAAAAAGATGCGTTCTAAAGGAACTCCATTCTTCGAAGTGGCTGGGGCTTCGGTCTTCACATACCCGGTAACTCAAGGCGCTGCTTTCATTCTTTACGGCCCTATGGTAAATGCTCCCTGGGTATATCGAGCAGTTGCTACTACGGATGCTATGATGGCCTATAATAATAAACTAACTGGCGTTAAGTCAGGAACTACTGAGTATCCGTTAATAAAGATTTTTTAAGTAACGTCATAAAACGAAAAATCAGGAAAAGATAGTTAATGGTTTACTCAATAGCACAAACTATTTAAAAATGTTAAAGGGGTGTCAAATCATGTTGCCAAAGTATAACGTTCTGACCCAAGAACAAGTTGAGATTATTCATAATGAATCTATCAAAATACTTGAAGAAATCGGTATGGATTTTGAATATGAACCGGCCATAGAAATCTTTAAGGCTCAGGGGCTAAAGGTAGAGGGAAACCGGGTGTATTTTACAAGAGAATTTATTGAGGGGAAAGTTAAACTGGCACCTTCTGAATTTACCTTGCATGCTCGCAATCCGGAACACAATTTGGTTTGCGGCGGTGACAATATTATTTATATGCCCGGCTATGGGGCTCCCTTTATCCAATTAGCTGATGGGTCGCGTCGTAAAAGTACGATGGAGGATTATGATAATATTGTTAAACTAGCTGGGGCCAGCAAAAACTTGCATATGACAGGTGGGACTGTAGCTGAGCCTCAAGATATTCCAGATGAAATACGGCATTTAAAGATGATCTATAGTTCGATCAAAAACTCGGATAAATGTTTCATGGGTAGTGCCGAAGGTCGGGAACGTGCACAAGATTCCGTTGAAATGGCGGCACTGCTTTTTGGTGGTAAAGATGTCATTAAAGAAAAACCAGTTCTCATTTCGCTAATTAATTCGTTGACGCCCTTAAAATTTGACGAGAGAATGTTAGGAGCTTTGATGGCTTATGCTGAAGCAGGACAAGCAGTTGTTGTCGCTTCTTTGGTTATGGCTGGTTCTACTGGACCGGCAGCATTAGTGGGTACTCTAGCACTTCAAAATGCTGAAGTTTTAGCGGGAATATCCTTAGCCCAAAGCATCAATCCTGGGACGCCAGTTGTTTATGGCTCAACTTCAGCTCTTAGTGATATGCGGAATGGCAGCCTCTCCATTGGAAGCCCAGAATGTGCTTTGTTCATTTCGGCCAGTGCCCAAATTGCTCGCTTCTATGGTATTCCCAGTCGATCTGGCGGTGGCTTAAACGATGCCAAGATTGTCGATGCCCAGGCGGGTTATGAGTCAATGATGACTTTAATGGCAGCCAGTGTAACCGGAATAAATTTTGTTCTTCATACAGCAGGAATTTTACAATATTTCATGGCCATTTCCTATGAAAAATTTATGATGGACGATGAAATGGCCGGAATGCTCTTACATTATATGAAGGGTTTCAACTTTGATGAGGATGGTTTAGCCTACGAGGCAATTGCTAGTGTTGGACCGGGAGGGCACTTCCTTACCCAAAAACACACCCGCAGGAATCATAAGAAGGAGTTCCGCACACCTCAATTGAGTGACCGCTCTGCTTATGAAGCTTGGTCTAGGGAAGGTTTAGATACAAACCAAAGAGCCCACAAACAATGGCAAGAGGTTTTGGCTAAATACGTACCACCAGTCCTTGATGAAAGTATTGATCAAAAACTCTTAGAGTTCATCGCTAAACGTTCCTAAATGTAATAGTCGATGAAGTGTTTTCTATAAGGATTTCGAAATGGGGACTCATCTTAATCAAAATTGGAGGAATACAAAATGAGTGAAGAAATTTTTGCAGGATTGAAGCAAGCAATTATCGATGGTGATGAGGATGTAGTAGAAGAGTTATCACAACAGGTTATTGAAGAATCTATTAACCCAGTTGATGCTGTACAAGTAGGTCTGATTAAAGGGATCGAGGTTGTAGGAGAGTTATGGAAAGCTGGGGAAGTCTTTTTGCCGGATGTAATGATGTCAGCTGAGGCTATGAAAGTCGGCTTAGGTCTTCTTGAACCAGAAATCGCAAAGTTAGGAATGAGCGAAGGGGATAGTAAAGGTAAGATTGTCCTAGGTACAGTGGAAGGTGATATTCACGACATCGGTAAGAATATTACGGGAGCTATGTTCACAGCAGCAGGTTATAAAGTTTTTGATATTGGCACAGATATCAAGGCAGAAGATTTTGTCTTGAAGGCTCAAGAGGTTGGAGCAGATATCATTGGTGCGAGTGCTCTCTTGACAACAACGATGAGTGCGCAAAAGCAAATTATTGATTATTTAAAAGAGAAGAATCTTAGAGATCAATTCAAAGTATTCATCGGCGGAGGTCCTACTAGCCAAGCTTATGCAGATGAAATCGGAGCGGATGGATGGGCGGAATCTGCCGACGAGGCGGTCACCCTTGCGGACCGTATCCTGGCGAAGTAATACAATTTCTTGTTGAACTAATTCTAATAGAAGACAGGGTTTGCTTATAGAATGAATCCTAGGGACCTTAATAATACACATTTTTAAAAGTCCCTAGGATTTCTTTCGGTATTAACGGCGATAGAGAGGATTCTTTAGACTGGCGACTCCACGCACCAGGACTAGAATGCAAAACTAATCCCTAAACGTAGAGTTTACGAAAGGAGTAGTGCTATTTATGACTAATAATAGAAGCTCAGCAAATCGTTCTGTTATGTACATTTCTTCAGTTATTATTGTTTTGTTTGTAATTTTCGGAATGTTCCTACCAAAGGAAATGGGTGTAGTTGCCAGCGCTACCTTCGCATTTTTAACGACGAATTTTGGATGGCTATACTTGTTAGCAGTTGCCTTTTTCACCGTTTTCATTTACGGTATCGCGTTTAGCCGTTTTGGTAGGATTAAGCTAGGGAAAGAAAATGATAAGCCTGAGTTTACTAACTTTCAATGGTTTTCTATGCTATTCGGAGGAGGTATGGGTATTGGGCTTGTGTTCTGGTCAGTTGCTGAGCCAATGATGCATTACCTGACTCCACCGATGGATACAGCTGGTACTCCGGAAGCTATGCGTACTGCCATGCGCATCATGTTTTTTCACTGGGGTATCCACCCTTGGGTGATTTTCGCCATTGGCGGTCTAGCTCTGGCGTACTTCCAATTCCGAAAGGATCTGCCCTTCCTAGTTAGTTCAGCGTTTTATCCGCTGATTGGTGACCGAATTTACGGACCGGTCGGTAAAGTAATTGACATCTTAGCAGTGTTTGCCACAGTATTTGGGGTAGCTACTAGTTTAGGTCTTGGCTCTAACCAGATTGCCACTGGGCTGCAATATATCTGGGGAATTCCGGCGACGCCCATGACCGTCTCGATCGTTATAGCTGTGATGACACTACTCTTCACTCTGGCCACGATCTCCGGTTTGCACAAGGCGATGCAGATTGCTGCCGATATTAAGATATGGCTTTCCATCGGCTTTATGGTATTTATATTCTTGTTCGGGGGTACGGTTATTATCCTGAACAACTTCACAGACACTCTAGGTGCCTACTTGCAAAACTTTGTCGAACAAACCTTTTGGATGGGTAATATTGACTGGATTAATGGCTGGACCGTGTTCTACTGGGCATGGTGGATTGCCTGGGCACCCTTCGTCGGACAATTCGTTGCCCGTGTTTCCAAAGGCCGAACCATCCGTCAGTTCGTGTTGGCAGTCACATTGTTGCCTTCCGGATTCTCCATGATTTGGCTAGCGATTTACGGTGGGGCGGCCTTCAACCTGGATAAGATTTCTAATGGTGCCATCCAAGCAGCCGTTAATGCAGACTATACTACTGCCTTATTCGCCATGTTGCAACAGTTACCCTTATATACCATCACCGCTCCTTTAGCAATTCTTCTCATCGTTGCTTGTTTCGTAGGTGCTGCGAATTCCGCGACTTATGTACTAGCCATGTTGACATCCAATGGTGACATGGACCCCGGCAAGAAATTGCGCAGCTTTTGGGGGATCATACAGGGTTCCTTTACCATCATTCTAATCTTAGTCGGCGGCGGAACTGCGGCGTTATCCGTCTTGCAAACTGTTTCGATTGTAGCGGCATTCCCCTTTATGTTAATTATGATCGCTATGTGCTTCAGTATTTACAAAGCACTTGGGCAAGAGAAGATTTAAGGCGGAAAGACCCTAATATAAATCAGAAAAGAACACCCGGGTTGTGATATGCTCCCCCTATGGTAGACAGGTTAAATAATAAAAACCTACTACACAAGGGGGAGTATTTTCATGTCTAAAAAGAACCAATATAGTGCCCCGGAAAAACTAGCTATATTACATGAACTTGAAAAGGGATCGACATTCGCATATGTGGCAAGTAAATATAATGTTTGCAAAACAACCTTAAAAAGATGGCGTCATTGTTATGAATTATACGGATATGAAGGCTTAGAGATTCAAACTTACAATAGAAGCTATTCAGCGGAACTTAAACTCCAGGCTGTTCTGGATTATCTTTCAGGAAATTATTCGCAGAATGAAGTTATTGATAAGTATAAAATAGCCAGTCGTACCCAACTCATAGGATGGATTAACAAGTATAA
>JUEG02001269.1_pt1 | contig 49172 bp, 38 predicted proteins | sample 432341 | NCBI WGS metagenome assembly JUEG02 (sample SAMN02953476, study PRJNA257561) | rock porewater metagenome | biome: terrestrial; feature: Opalinus Clay rock; material: porewater; isolation source: Opalinus Clay rock BIC-A1 borehole | place: Switzerland: Mt Terri URL, St-Ursanne ... | reverse complement strand
CCTACGTATTACCGCGGCTGCTGGCACGTAGTTAGCCGGGGCTTCCTCCTTGGGTACCGTCATGTCTCCTCAATATTCTCAAAGAGACCGTTCTTCCCCAAAGACAGTACTTTACAATCCGAAGACCTTCATCATACACGCGGCGTTGCTCCGTCAGACTTTCGTCCATTGCGGAAGATTCCCCACTGCTGCCTCCCGTAGGAGTCTGGGCCGTGTCTCAGTCCCAGTGTGGCCGTTCACCCTCTCAGGCCGGCTACTGATCGTCGCCTTGGTAGGCCTTTACCCCACCAACTAGCTAATCAGACGCGGGTCCATCCATAATCGATAGCATCTCCAGAGGCCATCTTTCCTTCATGCTTGATGCCAAGCTCGAAGATTATTCGGTATTAGCCCTCGTTTCCAAGGGTTGTCCCGACTTTATGGGTAGGTTACCCACGCGTTACTCACCCGTCCGCCACTAAGAATTTCTCTAAGTAAACTTATCAAAATTCTCCGTTCGACTTGCATGTGTTAGGCACGCCGCCAGCGTTCGTCCTGAGCCAGGATCAAACTCTCCAAAAAAAGTTATTTCACTTCTTCTAGAAGAAGATGATTGACTCATGATTTATTTTGAAACTCTTGCGAGTTTCTCTCATTGGCTGTCCTTGTTGTTTAGTTTTCAAAGACCATCATTTTCAAGACCGATTCACATATTAGCATTTTCAACTCGCGTTGTCAACTACTAATTTTGGTTAGCTACTCAGTCAAGGTGCGTCGTTTTGGCGCTTTGTTAGAATACACTTTTTAGCTCAGCTTGTCTACTGTTATTTTTATCCATCATTCTCTTACACGTAGTTAAAAGCTTATGGTATACCGATATTTATTGAGATATATTATAGGTAAGGAGTTGAGGCTTATGTCTAGCATTCTTGAAAGAATCGTTGAAGATAGAATTCAAGAAGCCATGAGAAACGGCGAATTCGAAAATCTCCCTTCTCAAGGCAAACCTATCAACCTTGACTACTGGGCAAGCCTTCCGGAGGGAATACGCGCAGGATACATCTTATTTAAGGAATGCTGGTTTTGTACCAGAGGAAGTTCAACTTTTAAAGGACATCGATGAATTACGTGAGCAGTTAGCCTGTTGTCACAGTCTAGAAATAAAAGCTGCTATTAGTAAAAAGCTTGAAGAGACCAAATTGAAATACAATTTAATTACGGAACTGAAGAAACGAGAAAAGTAATCCAGTCTTAGCGAGGGAATTTGAGTATAACTTCGACGATCTCAGAATTTGTGCCAATTCTTAACGGTGGCCCCCAAGTCCCATAGCCGGAGGACACGATAAGATGATAACTACCCCTGGTAAGCAATCCCCAGTCTATGGCATAAAGTTGGCGAGTTATAATATGACTAGGAAAGATCTGCCCCATGTGGGTATGTCCAGATAATTGAAGATCGATTCCATTTTTTTCAGCTTCTTCTAAATTAATAGGCTGATGATCCAATAATATGAGGGGCAGAGATTGGTCAACTCCTTGCATTAACTCTTCCAAACCTTTACGTCCCTGATCACGTCGATGCCCTGGATCATCCCTCCCTATGATGTAAAAACTATCTCCCACGTTTATATGTCGGTCTCTGAGAACTACTATCCCCGCTTCCTCCAAATCACGGACCGAATCAACGCTGCTTATCCAACGATCGTGATTGCCTGGAACAATGTAGGTCCCATAGTTTGAGTTCATTTGTTTAAGGATGTCGATGAGTTTTTGAAATTCCTCCTGATTAACCCTCCCATCAACGATGTCGCCTGCCATTACAATGACATCTGGCTGAAGTTGGTTAATTGCTTCAAGCATTCCATTCAAACGAGGTTCATCAATAATCTCTCCGTAGTGAATATCGGAGACCATTACAATCCGAAGTTGCTTCAATGTACCAACTTCTTTATCGATTGAAAGTTCATAGTGCGTGATATCAGGATGACGAGCATTCCAAGAACCATATATAAGGGTAACAGTAATCAAGCCAAGGATTAACAAGGCCACTGCTTTCGGAGTCCGGTCGTGATCCCTAATGATTCTAGGAACAATGGGAATACGTCTATCCAGCAACCTCACTGAATCAACGATCATCAGCAAAAAAAACAGGTATACTACTGCAATCATAGCGTACCAACCAGTAATACTAACTCCCGGAGCGAATGTTTGAGGAAGCCAATTTTGTACCATTTCTGTCATGGGAAACGCAAGGATTAACAATCCGAGAACTATTCCATAAATAATCTTGCTTCTGGTTTTTGTCTTACCAAGTATCTGCCAACCCCTACGTCCAATATAAAAGCTCATTAGACAATAAATCACTAAGAAAGTCGTTGTGATCAAACCCCACACGCTTAGTATCCTCCGTTCCTATCAAAACAAAACCTATATAAGTATTTTCTACTTCATCATTAAAAAATCCTTCTATACCCATCGTTAACTCCCAATCAGAGATCTTCCTGACAGTAGAGCTGCATGATTGACTCGAAAAAATAATCCCCACCTTTGTCGAATAGGTAGGGATTATTTAAAGGAATTCAATTCAATTCAATTCTAATACTTGATGAATTTCGTTCCCGGAACTCCGCAAATAGGACACTTTTCAGGTACTACTTTCTCAATGTTTCCGCAAATAGGGCAAAGATAGTAAAATACTTCTTCCTCTTGATCCAGATTATCTAGTGCCTCTTGATATAATCTTGCATGGACCTCTTCAGCCTTTAGAGCATATGTAAATGTTCTCACGGCAGCTTGATTTCCTTCTTCTTGAGCCACTTTCAAAAACTCTGGATACATACTTTGATATTCATGATTTTCTCCCATGATTGCATCCTTCAAGTTCTCAACTGTTGACATGATCTTACCCGCAACTTCAAAATGCTTTTGAGCATGAAGGATTTCGGCATCAGAAGCTGCTTTAAAAAGCTTTGCGGCATTCTTTTTACCATCGGCTTCTGCTTTTTTAGAGTAAGCGGAGTATTTTCGATTTGCCTGTGATTCACCCGCAAAAGCTGCCATTAAATTTTCTAAAGTTTTTTGGTTATCCATAATAATCCCTCCATTATTGTTTGTTCTAATCGTTAAGCAGTTCCAATGACGTCTGGCCAACATTAAATTCAGTTACCGCCTAAGATTGATGGTCATTGATTACTATAATATACCATAAAAGAAACCTTATTCAAGCAGGTTCATTCGAAAAGCCGGTTTATAGTAACACCTCATGTTGACTTAGAACGAGCCAAGTAAAAATAAGATTAAAAGTCATAACTAAAATTATATACAAGGTTGAAAATCTCTTCCGATTATGGCGCATTACTCTATTTAATTATGCTAAACGACAATAAATGACGTGTTATCAAACAACGCCTAGTATATACTCTTTTGGTATTATATGGTAATATTTAATTAAATATTACATATTTTTGAGAAAGGGTTGTTGTAACATGGCTAAACGTAATAAAACTATCAATACCGCTAGAAATACTCAAACTGCACGAATCATTGCCGTTGCTTCACAAAAAGGTGGAGTTGGCAAAACGGCAACCGTTACAAACATGGCCGTAGGGTTAGTTAGTCTTGGATATAAGACGGCGATCATCGACATGGATGCTCAAGGACACATTGCCTTATCCTTCGGCATTAAGAAGACTGATTTAAAGAAAACAATTTATGATGTTTTAATTGGTGAAGCGAGAATGAAGGATATTAAGCAGCATGCTTACGGGGTTGATCTCTACTTATCAAATGGATCACTTTCGGATCTCAGCCCAAAAGTCACAGCTCAGACAAATTCGAAGCTATTCCCAGCCCGTAAATACCTTCTAAGAAGAGCCATCAGTGAGATAAAAACACAATACGACTACATTCTCATCGACACTTCTCCAAGCAATGACATTCCAACTATGAATTCCCTGTTAGCCTCTACAGATATTATCATTCCTGTCCTTCCAGAGGGTCTATCAATCGATGGTATTTATGAAACAATTGGTCTAATAAAAAGCATTCAGGAAGAAGGTACTAAGGTCAATATTTTAGGAGTACTGCCCACTATGGTTCAAGACCATACTAATCTTCATCATGTAAAGCTCCAAGAACTGCGAAAAGAATTTGCTGAAACCCCAGACATAAAGGTATTTGAAACTGTTATCAAACGTGCTATACGTCATGGATTAGCGCAGACTCATGGTGAACCCGACATCAATAAAGCACCCGAATACCTTACGTTTGTAAAGGAAGTTTTTGCAATAGCATGAAAGGGAGTCCTCGCATTCTGTTACCTCATTAATTCCTGCTTTGTCAGTACAAAGCAGGAATTTGTTACTTTAATTTTCTTTTTAATTATCCTTGAGTGGGTAATATAGCAATCTCAAACCAATATTCTTTGAGCTTTTTTATTGCAAGAGTGAAACCCTCAAAGCTGACTGGTTTCTGAATATAACTGTTTGCACCGAGTTGATAGCAATTTTCGATATCTCTGAGATCGTTTGAAGTAGTTAATACAACAACTGGAATCTTCTTTAAGTTTACATCTGATTTTATTATTTTGAGCACGTCTTTCCCACCTGTTCCGGGTAAGTTTAAATCAAGCATGATAAGTCCTGGCAACTCATTCCTTTTGCCCTCATATTCTCCTCTTCCCATTAAATAATCTAAACACTCATCACCCATTTCAAATCTAAGAATGTTGTTTTTCATCCCTGCTTTTTTGAACGCTCTTAATGTAGTGTCAAAGTCTTCAGGGCTGTCCTCCACAATAATAATCAATGAAGTTGGACCATTTTTCATTTGCAGCCTCCTCGGAAATCATGAAAACGTTCCTTCTGTGACAGTAAAGTAAAACGTTGTTCCCTCATTTAATTTTGATTCTATCCATATTTTACCTCTTTGTAAGGTGACACACTTCTTAGCAATGGTTAGTCCTGCACCTGTGCCCCCTCCATACTTGTCTCTGGGATGCAGTCGTTTAAAAATCATAAAAACATTGTCAAAATGTTTTTCTTCTATGCCTATTCCATTATCTTTAACATAGAAGAATGGTTCATTAGATTCAGTGAATAAACATCCTACTTCAATATGCCTTTCAGGTTTATTATTATATTTCAAAGCATTTCCAATCAAATTCTTAAAAACCTCAGTTGTTCTGAATGGATCGCAGTTAACGACAGGTAAATTCTCATTAACGGTTATAACCGTAGGCCTTTCTCTTATGGATAGCTCTAAGGAATTGATTGCATCATCGATAATATCCTTTATTGAGACAGCTTTTTGATCGGTGGATGTTCTACCAAGTCGCGAAAAAAATAAGAGAGAATCAATAAACTGGTCTAGTCTATGAGTGAGTTTACTTACGGTCATAAGCATACTTTTTCCTTCATTATCTAGCTTATCAGCATAGTCTTCTAACAAAAAATCGGAATAATTGTTGATACCCCGCAAAGGTTCTCTTAAGTCATGTGAAGCAATATATGCAAAATCATCAAGTTCTTTATTACTTTTTTGCAATTCTTCCGTTAATCTTTCTAACTTTTCTTTTTCCTGGACTAGCTCTTGGTTCAATGTCTCTTCTATCTCCAACAAATCCGATATTTGTTTGTTTCTTTCCAACTGTTGCTTCTTTGCTAATCCCAAGTTACCAATCATCTTTGCTAATTTTAATAAAAACTCCATGGTCTGTTTAATCTTTTCTTCTGTAAACACTGGCATTTTATTTAATGCCTCAAGATAGAAGGATTCATTAAACCCAAATTCCTTAGCTTGCTTTTTAAAATATTTTACATTAGGAACTTCAAACAAGATTTGTCCAATGAAGAGGTTTCCCATATGAGTTCCTTCAATAATAATCGGAACTGCGACATCAATCAAACCGTTTTTGCACTTGTAGATATTATAATGTTCCCCTCTATTAAGTTGAGCTGCCAATACAGTGTCACTTTCCGTACACCGTTTACTCGTTATCGGATGAATTCTATGAAATTTCGTACATACATCTGACCAACCAGCGGACGTCAGAATTTTCCCTTCTAAGTCAAGTATGGCAGTCGAAAATTCCGTTGCTATAGTAAAGCTCTCCATAAGTGACTGGAGCTCTTTTATGTCGAAAAGCTCTGAAAATTCATATTCCATTAATACATTAACCCTCCTCGCCTTCCTCCTGGTTATTATCATAAACACTCAAACACCTTATGGTGTTTCTACCATTTTTCTTGGCCTCATATAATGATTGATCTGCATTCCTTAAACACTTATCAACAGTATCATTAATATCACTCATTTCTGCTATTCCTTGACTAAGGGTTACAACATCACTCACTGCAGAAGCCACATGTTTAATCCCCCTATTAATGATGTTTTGTCTAATTCTTTCTGCCACTCGATATGCTCCATTTAGTTTCGTATTAGGAAGAATCACCACAAACTCTTCTCCGCCATATCGTACGGCTATATCAGAAGGACGTAGTAAGGATAGTTTAATTTCCTGTGCAACGTTATGTAGACAATTATCCCCCTCCTGATGCCCATAAGTATCGTTATAATTTTTAAAAAAATCTATATCGAGCATTATCAAACATAATGGCTCATTTTTTCTCTTGCATTTTTTCCATTCAATCTCAACGCACTCATCAAAATATCGTCTATTGAAGATCCCAGTTAGAGAATCGTAATAGGTCTTGGAGGTTAATTCTGTCTCACGTTCTTTAATCTCAGTTATATCGTTGACTATTCCAATAATACCACTTACGTTTCCTAAAGAATCACGATAGGTGACCTTCTTGAAAATGACATATTTCCTCATATTATTAGGGTTAACGTACTCATGTTCATAGGTTTGTGTCGTGCCCGGATTATCCAATAACTGTCGATCCCTATTTGCATACGTTTCTGCATCATTTTTCTCGGAGATATCATAGACTGTTTTGCCAATAATCTCATCTTTGTTTAAACCAATGAACTCTTCGAAGGCCTTATTACACCCAAGATAGATTCCGTTTTTATCCTTATAGAACAAAGGCACGGGTATAATATTAGTCATTGTCTTAATGAACTCATTGTAGGATCTTTCTTTACGGTCTAAATCACTCTTTAGAATTCCTTTAAGAATACAGTTATGTAGTGATTCTCCTGAGATTTCACTCTTGATAATGTAGTGAAAGGCTCCCGCCTGAATAGATTCAGCAGCTACATTTTCATTTCCTTGCCCTGTCAGAAATATGATGGGAGTATCATCATTATAGCTCCTAAATTCTTTTATGAACTCAAGTCCATTCATCAATGGAAAATAATAATCTAAAATAATGCAATCAACCTTATCTTGCCTTAGTTTAACTAGAGCGTCTTCGGGATCTGTAAAGTCAACGATTTTATAATCACTATTCTGTTTCAAGATCATTTTCTTAATTGCAAAAATGTCATCTTCGCAATCATCAACAATTGCTATTATATTGTTCATTTCGACTTCCTTTCCCGGATATCCGCATCAATTTAACTTGAACTTACCTTTCTCCGAATTTTGCCCGTTTCCTTCTTTATAAATAAAGTATTTTCAAAAAGAAATTAAAAACGCTTTAATAATTAATACAACCAAACCTCCTAGACTTATTATATCTAGGAGGTTTGGTTTAGATGATATCTAAATTGTCACATTTTCTGTAGTAATGGATACTTCTCTCTTTTCAAACCAAATGCTATAAACTACGGGAATAATCACTAAGGTCAGTAACGTTGAGGCTATTAATCCACACATAATCGCTACAGACAACGGTTCAAACAGGTCACTCCCAGAGAGGGCTAAAGGAACAAGACCAATGACTGTCGTCATGGCGCTCAGAAAAATGGGTCGATAGCGTTTACTCACGGCGTCAAAGCAGGCTTCCGTTACTGACATCCCCTCTTTGCGGGCGCTGTTGATATATTCGATCAATAGAATGGCATTTTTAATCACTATTCCCATGAGACTGACAACCCCAACTAGTGCAGTAAATGAAAGGGGTTGTCCGAAAGCAAACAGACCGATGATAACACCGAAGAGTGAGAGGGGGATCGTGATAAAGATGATGAAGGGCTGCAAGAAAGAGCGAAACTGGAGCATAAGAATGACATAAATAGCTAAGAGGGCAAATAAAGCAGCTGTTCCCAGATCGCCGAAATTATCACTGATATTTTTCGCTTCCCCCTTATAGGAGAGGCTAACCCCTTTTAACACCTCTGGGTTTTGGGCAAGGATTTGTTTGAGATTATTTTCGATGGTAACAGCACTGTAGCCTGGTTTAACCTGGGAAGAGACAGTGATGGCCAGCTCACGGTCGTATTTGCGAATCGTGGGAATAGATGCTTCCAGGCTAAATGTTGCAATTTGTTTGAGTAAGACTTTCTGGTCACTAAGCGAGGATTTGATGACCAGGTTTTCCAAGGCTTCTTTAGACTGAATATCACTCGTTACTAAGACGGGGTATTCATTACCACCTTTACGCAAAACGGTTGCTTCTGCTCCCTTTAGAGCAATATTAATTTGGCGTTCTATGTCGTATTTGGTAATACCCGATTGAGAAGCTTTATCATGATCAATATTAACCTCAAACTGATATTCAGAACTATCCAAGTCGTCCTCTACATTTAAGGTCCCTGGGATAGCTACCAGTTGATCATGGATATAGTTAACTGCCTTGGTCAGGGCCTGCTGATCGTTACTGTTAATTTGGATACCTATGGGGGTACCAGGGAAAGCCTTTTCCAGCAACTCAACCCGAGCTGTTCCTCCAATCAAGCGTTCGTTCAAATGTTCTTGCATATAAACGGCCATTTCCTCATTGGACTTAAACCGACCGCCTTTGGCTAAGTCCACTTTCAGCAGCACCTGGGCAAAATCTTGGGATTGAGTTGATTGTTCAACTGTTAAATAGAATTTAGGAAGTCCTTCCCCTACGGAGGTTGTATAATCCAAGACTTCTTTTTGGGCAGAAACTAGCTTCTCTACCTGTTGAGCTACGCGGTCTGTGTTGTCCAGATCAGCAGAAGTTTCAGCATGGATATTTATATAGAACATATTAACGTCCGCCTTTGGAAAAAACATTACTGGTAACTTAAGGGCTAAAAGAGCAGTAAGCCCGAATATGGAGAGGGCTATAAAAAGGGTCAGTTTCTTATAGTTCATGCTGATTGCCAGAAAGCCCTGATAGAAGTTTTTCACCGGGGATCGCTTGTAAACTTTCCCCTTTTTAAGTTGATCAAAAAAGATATACGCTAGGACGGGAGTGACAAAGATAGCGACGATAAACGAGGCAGCAACAGCTAGAATCACAACCTCAGGCAAGGAATGCAGGAACTCTCCCGCCGGACCTGGTACAAAAAGCATGGGAGCAAAAGCTGCCCCAGTGGTTAATGTAGCCGTAAATACAGGTAAGACAGCTCGCTTTGTGCCGTTTACACAGGCGGACATTTTTTCCATTCCCTGATCGATTAGGACCTGAATCGAATCAATAATTACGATAGCATCATCGACCAGTATTCCTAAGGAAATGATCAATGCGGCAATGGAAATCTCATGCACTTTAATTTCAAGGAGATACATGGCAGAAAAAGCAATTAGAATAGAAAGTGGTACGGCGGTCGAAGCCACAATAGCATTTTTTAGACCCATCCCAAGGAAAACCACGGCCAGTACCAAGGCAATCCCTTCCAGCAGGTTTTCAAAGAAATTAGTCACACTTTTATCAACATTAGCCGGTTGATAAGTGACCTCATCAACAATTAAGCCCGGGGGCAATTGTTGTTTCAACTGATGAAGTATTGTCTGAACCTCGTGACCAATCATGACAATATTATCATTTTCAGAGAAGAATGCGCTTAACAAAATAGCATTATTTCCATTTTCTCTGATGCGGGTCGTGGAATCTGCTAATCCCCAGGATACCTTGGCGATATCCTTTAAATAAACTATAGCTCCCGTAGCTTTTGAAATAGATACTACACAATTTTCAATGTCCTGAAGGGAGTTAAAACTGCCAGAGATACTGACATTGATCTTGGAAGTTCCGTCACTTAGGGAACCCGAAGGAATGTTGACATTTTGAATTTTTAAGGCATTGACTATATCCTCTAAGGACAGGGCAAGTTGATTCAACCTTGAGGTATTGACTTCAACTTGAGCTTCTTTTGTTTGTACCCCGTCAACTTCAAAACGGGTAATGCCCTTGATTTTGCTTAACTCATTTTTATACTGATCAGCAAAATCGGAAAGCTGTTCATAAGAATATTGATCGCCAGAAAGGCTTAGGATCATGCCGGGAGTATCTGCTAAATCTGTTTGAACCTCAATCTTTTGGCACTCAGATGGAAGAGTGCTTTGGAGATCATCCATATAGCGCCTCAAATCCAGCCAAGCTTTATCAACATCTGCGTCATTTTGTAGCTCTAAGACGACGATGGAAACGCTGTTTCGGGAATATGAAGAGGAAGTTTTATAACCTGGGACTTCAATGGTTTTATCTTCGATAACTTTAGTGACGAGTTTTTCTACATCCGCAGGTTCTGCGCCTGGATAAATCGTCTGTATAATGGCAAAAGGGGCGTTCACCTTCGGGCTTTCCTGTTTAGGTATGACATAAAAACTATAAATTCCCAGCAATAAGGCTATGAAGGTGAAAAAAAGGGTAAACCGGCGATTATGGATGACTTGGTAAATTATCCCCTTATCCATCATTGTCCTCCTGCCGTCTGAGCCATCGTAACCGTCATGCCCTCACTCAATTCCTTCATACCCGAAGTAACCAGGTTATCTCCCGGCTTGAGCCCTTCGACCCGAACATTAAATCCTTGACTGTTTTTTAGGCTGATATTTCTCTTGACAGCCCGATCACTTTCGACGATAAATACGTAATCTTCACCGTCATTCATCACCGCAGAAATAGGGATCCAGATTCCTTGCTCTGTACCAGAAGCCAAGGAAACATCGGCTGTGGCACCAATAAAATAGGCCTCGGCCGGAATTTCTTTCGATAATTTAATCTCGGTGTTATAGGTACGAGTCTCGCTATCCGGCAATTGATCAATGTGGGTTACTTGACCCTCTCCCGTAAAGTTACTAACTTTAACCTTAACTCTTGTCCCTAACTTAGTCTTCGCAGCATCGGTCTGGTCAAGGCCGACATTGATCACCTGCTCTTGGCTGCGGACGACGATGACAGGGTATCCTGCGGCTAGATTTTCTCCTTCCTTATACAGGATATCTGTCACATAACCGGCCATATCCGAATAGAGTTTCGTATCGGACAAGGCATTTTGATTAACTTCTACATCGAGTTGAGCCTTCTGGTAAGTGGACTCCTTTACGTCCATATCCAGTTTGGCTTTATCCAGATCCAACTGAGCCAAGGCTCCAGCCTTAGCGAGTTCCAGATACTTAGTATATTGATTTAAGGCATCCTGATAGACTTGTTCAGCCTGAGAGAGATTAATTTGCGAATTACGCAAAGCTAGGGAAAGATCCGTCTGATCTAGGCTAGCCAACAGTTCTCCCTGCTGGATGGCTTTCCCTTTATGTACATTCAGCAGAACCAGTTTTCCTGGGACTTTAAAACTGTACTTTTTTAATTCCCCATAGCCGATAACGCCTAGGTACTCCGACTGGACTGGCTGGGACTGTTCGCTCAACGAAGAAACCGTTACTGGTCGGGTAATCTCCACCGGATTCGTATCCGTCGGCTGAGAACCACAGCCGGTTAATAAGGCGGGAAGCAACAGAAACGCTAGAATGGTAATAGACAGTTGCTTACGTTTCATCATTTGTTTATCAAATCCCCTTCACAACGATTTAGGATGCCATAAAATAAAAGCTTTTTCATTTGCTCAAGGAGTTGATGAATCGTGATATCATTAGCATTTAGAAATTGGTCTTCCATGGGTGACAGAACTGTCTTAGTAAATGTCAGCAACATAATAGCCGGATCAAGATCATCCCGAATGTCCCCTCGGGAGATACCCTCTTCTAAGGCGGCCATAGCCATTTGTTCCCGAAAACGGCGAATTTCATCAATCGTCTTTTGTTCCGCAGGAAAGTAACGCTGCAGTTCATTGAGGGTTCGGAAGGGAATGGCCGGATAAGAGTATACAGAGAGGATAGCATTCAGCTTTTCAAACCATGTTGGACAACGATCAACTTCTTGTAACACTCGTTGTTTTTCGATTTCAGCAGCTCTTTGCACGATTTCTGAGATCAGTTCATTTTTAGAGGTAAAATACTTATAGATGGTTTTTTTACTCATGCTAAGTTCGCCGGTAATGTCATCTAATGTAAAGCCTCTTAACCCATATTTTTTGATAGACTCTGTAGCAGCCTGGACAATTCGCTCACGCATGATTTAACCCCCTGATTCCCATTCGCTGGCACAGCTTACGGTTACGAAGGAAACTATACCAGTATCTTTAGTTTACTATTAGTAAGACATAGGATCAAGAGAAAAAAACTCAGCCACTAGTTCCGGCGGGTACATACCTGAAGTCTGTATGTCATAGTATTACCTTAGTTACAAACTAGACAATTAAACGAAAGGAACTATGTACATGCGTCTTCCTCATTTATACCCCCTATTGAGGGGAAGAGTTACAATATTTATAATGATTGTATTGCTTAAAATCTTCCTCCTGCGCAGCTTTGTATTCCCTCAGACGACGAATATACAAGTCCTTCTCTGGGAATTAGCGTCCTTAGTAATAATTTTCGGCCTATTAGAGCTAACCAAACCTCGTACAACCGCTTTGTTTTGGATCATTAACCTTCTACTATCTACTTACTTTATGGCCAATGTTATATACTATAGTTATTTTGGTCAGCTCCTTAATTTCCATGCCATCCTGCAGTTCCGTTTAATCAACGAACTTAATACAAGCATTTTTGATCTGTTCTCCCCGGCCTACTTTGTTTTCTACGTTGATTTTATTCTTTTATTTATTCTGCAGCCTTTCATCAGTCTCTCAAAAAGAGTACTTCCCTTTTCTAGATTCGAAAAATCGCCTAAAGTGACAACCTTCTTCCCCTCCCTTACACATCGTCACAAAACCACCTCTGCTTATTACCACAAAACTATCCTTATAGTTATTTTACTAGCTTTGTTTCTTTCTCTCCTGAATATCGGCTTTTATTCTACCAAAGATAACAGGATGGCAATGACCCGCGATGTTGGATTGTTTAATGCCCAGGGTTACGAGCTTTACAAGTATTTAAGCAAAAGCAACGAGACCTCCTTGAAATCGGAACAGTTCAACCAAGCTGCTGTTAACCAGCTTAAGCAAATCGAGCCCATCCTCTGGCCAAAGTATTTCGGTTCAGCTTCAGGTAAAAACGTCATCTTAGTACAATTGGAGTCAACCCAAAACTTTCTCATTGGCCTATCCGTTAATAATCAAGAAATCACCCCCAATCTAAACAACCTCGTAAAACAAAGTCTGTACTTTTCTCATTTTTATAGCCAGATCGGCCAAGGAAACACCTCTGATGCCGAATTCATTACTAACACTTCGATCTACCCCTTGAAAAAAGGCGGTATCTCTACTGATTATGTAGATATGGACTATCCCTCTTTACCACGACTTCTTAAAGATAAAGGTTATACATCGTTCACCTTCCATCCCAATGATGTAACTTTCTGGAACCGAGATAACCTTTACCCTTCTCTTGGATTCGATAAATACTTTGATAAGGATTACTACCGAGACGAAGACCGTCTGGGTCAATGGGGTTCCTCTGATGAAGTACTATTTAAAAAAGCTCTACCTATTTTAGTTGATTACCGGAATAGGAATCAACGGTTTTACGCCAGTCTTATAACCCTTACCAATCACCATCCTTATGTCCTACCCCAACACAAAAAACAAATCATGCTTCCATCTAAACTCGAAGGAACTACTATAGGGAACTACCTATCCTCCGTGAATTATCAGGATTATGCTTTAGGGAAATTTATAAACGATCTTAAAGTAGCTAACCTCTGGGAGGATTCAATCTTTATCGTCTTTGGGGATCATTTTGGGGTTACCAAGGTCATGGAAAGAGAACACAAGGATACTCTAACTCATTTATTGGGGAGAGAACATGATGTAATCCATGCTCTAAATGTACCTTTGCTTATCCGAGTTCCTGGTCTAAAGCCTCAAGTGATTGATTCTCCTGGTGGGCAAGTCGATCTCCTTCCTACCGTTGCAAATTTACTAGGCGTCACCTTAGGTCAGCAGATCACTTTTGGCCAGGATATCTTGAATCATCCTCAAAACTTGCTTGGTTTTCGTTTTTATCATCCTGAAGGAACATTTATAACTTCAGATTTACTGCATATGTCTGGAAGCAAGATTGGGCATTCCTTAGACAATCGCACTATCACGAGAAATGACGAGTTTTTCCTTAAAGAAGAACAACGAATCAAATCACTCATGCAGCTTTCCGATGGCTATCTCCAATACTTAGACCATAAAGAAAATGCTTCGGTTTTGTTGAATCAGTAGCTGCTCTCTTAATTAATAACTCCTAAAGGATAGTTAAATTTAAAGGTGGAGAATTTGAAAATGTATTATCTTGATAACGGCATACGTCGAAGCAAAAACGGCTGGTTTTTCCTCATCGGATTAACCCTGATTTTTGCTGTGCTATATCTTGGGTCCGCTCTCTTTCCTGGGCCTATCGATCCCTCGGTTACTAAGTATTTTTCCTTAGCTATGGCTGACAAGGCCAGATTATACAATTCAACACCCCGCCTCCTCTTTATATTGAAGTTTCTCCTGCAGATTGTCCTATTATTTTGGTTACTCTTTAGCCACAAGGGACAGACTCTCTTCCATCGCCTACAAATGATTTGCAGGGATTATTGGTTGACCTCCGCAGTATCCATACTATGCATATGGCTTTTATCCAAAGCTCTGTCCCTTCCCTTTTCTTATTACATCGGGTATTACTGGCAAAAAGCCTGGGGTTTTAGTACACAAAACCCGGCAGGTTGGTGGATCGACTATCTGAAAAATTCCGGAATTGAGCTCCTGATCACTCTGGTGGGAGGTCTACTTTTTTTCTGGCTCGTCAGTCGGTTATCACGCTATTGGTGGTTGGTGGGGGCTATTCTCTTTAGTCTCTGGCTCGTTATTGCACACTTTTTTTTGCCCATCATTATCTCTCCACTTTTTAACAATTTTGAACCTTTAACCGATTCTGCTGCTATAAGTATAGTTGATGATCTTGCTCAAAAAGCCGGACTAACCATTGATGATGTATTTGTCATGGATGCCAGCAAGCAAACGACTTTGGCCAACGCATATTTTACCGGGGTAGGTAGGACTAAACGAATTGTCATTTACGATACTCTCCTAGATAATTACTCTTTACCTGAGGTCAAAGCAGTCATTGCACACGAAATGGGACATTGGAGACAGAACGATATCATCCATGGGCTCTTCTACGGAATAGTAGGAACTTTCACTGTCTTTGGTTTACTGACAGTCCTTTTAAAACCTTGGCTAACTAAAAACAGAGAAAAGCCGCCTCAGCTCTGGGCAGCTTTACAACTGGCACTACTCCTTATTCTTTTTGTAAGCAGTCCTCTGCAAAGTTCTATCTCCAGAGGAATGGAATTCCGTGCGGACCGGTTTTCACTTGAACTGACCAGAGACCTCTCCGGAGGAATCCAATTGCAGAAAAACCTTGCCAGTCGGAGTTTATCTGATTTGTCTCCTCCCCCCTTCATCGTCTGGTTCAGTTATAGCCATCCCCCAGCCCTGTCCAGAATAAACTCCTTAGAAAAGGCATACGCTCAGACTCTAGATTCCTTAAATCCCAACAGATAATGCTATATATTTTCGGCACTGCCCTGCAAATATGTTTAGGTTTATGTCATCCTGAGCGATAGCGAAGGATCTAGATCCTTCAGTCGTTCCTCCTTCAGTATGACATAGCGATGTTGCTTTTATAGCAATGACAAAAGCTGGCTGGAGTTTTGATTCATCAGTGGTCCCCCAAACTGGCATAGGGGTCTGATAGTCCAAAAAGAGTCGTGGGGCCTGCTCAGTTCAGGCCCCACGACTTTATTAATTTAATTATGAGCTTCTTCTGGGGCAGGCTTCCCTGCCTCAATCAACACTTTACTGCCTAACAAGAAAAATCCCTGTATAAACAACAATATGCCCGTTCCTATAAGAAGCCACTCTATTTTAATAATGTCGGCAATTGGTCCGAAGACGAGCATCCCCAGCGGCATCATCGAGGTTGCTATCATTCCTAACACCCCGAATACTCTGCCTAAATAATCCCCTTCAACTTTCTCTTGTAATAAAACTGTAGAAGGGGTATTAAATACCGGCATTGCTACTCCAGTCAAAACCATGAAGATCAAATAAATCCCAAAAACAGGAACAAGCCCCAGGGCCAAAGTACAAGCACCGATCATAAAACTCGCTAATGCCATGGTATGAATCTTATTTTTAAAACCACCCCATGCAGCAATAAGGAGTCCCCCAGCGGTCATACCTATTGAGAAAGTAACTTCTATGGCACTCAAACGCCAAACCTCCTCACCGAAAGTGCGCGTAACCTGTAGTGGGGTTAGAAAGGCGGCAGGTGCAATTAGGACAAAGAAAAAAGCAAAAAATACAAAAAAGCTCTTTAGAAAGCTGTGGTTATTAATATAGGCCAAACCTTGTTTGAAATCACTGAAATAGCTGGTTGTTTGCTTTTGTAGGGCCTTCGCATGAACTGGAATATCTAAAAATATCAGCAATGTAATTATCGCTATAGCAGCCGTAATTACGTCGATAAAGAAAATGGTTTCAAGAGAAGCTATTGTAAGAAGTCCAGCACTAACCATGGGAGAAATGAGCAGTACAATGGATTGAATACTTGCATTCGTCCCGCTCACCTTGGTTAGCTTTTCCTCAGGCACAATCTGCGGAAGGATGGCCCCAACCGCTGGTGTTTGAATACCTGTCCCAATCGCCCGAACGGCAGACATCACAAATAGCAGCCAAAGCGCCTCGTATCCCATTAAAAACAAGATGGCCAATATTAGTGTTGCAATCGCGATCAGTGCATCCGACAGAATGATAAGCATTTTGCGATTATAGCGATCAGCCCATACACCCGCCACTGGAGACAGTATAAACGCAGGCACAAAGCCGCAAATAATCGATATAGTCATCATAACGCCCGACTGAGTGGTTAATGTGATATACCACATGATGGCATGCTGAACTAAAGCAGATCCAAAGAGAGATATGCTCTGGCTTCCTAAAAACAAAACAATATTCTTTTTGAAGGTTTTCTCTTTGTTAAGGTCTCTTGCCTGACCATTAGACTCTTTCAAACTATTCACGTCCTTTTTTATCTCTAACTCTATATCTAACCTCTATTCATTCTATAGTAAATTTGGTTAGCAAAAAGCACAGGCTACCTGCCTGTGCTTATAGTAAGAGATAGTTCATTTTATGAAAAATATTAGGTCTTAACGCAACTAGCCTTATTACAAAATTGTAGAATAAGGTTCCAAAAATAGACAGACCAATCCCATTTACTCTGCAAGCAAGCAGATCCTTTGAACGTATTCAATTAACGGTTCAAAGTTTGTAGTCTTAGTCTAATCGATGAAGTCACTAGGAACCCTCCATTTCTTTAAAGAGAACTTAATCATAACATAAATCGAGTTTTCAATCAAACTTAGCATCTTAATTTTTTCTATTGGAAAAAACTAAGAATACTAATTCAAACATTGATATTGAAACTAAACAAAATATATCACAAAAACTTGGGAATAATAAACCAAATCTTAAAGGAGGTTATATGATGGCGGAAAATCAATCAAAAGAAAAGTTCTTAGGGAACCCCATTGAAAGGCATGACACGGCTGCATGGCGAGGACATATCGAAAGTGTTAAACCCGAATCAAATGTTCCTATCCCTAGCGAGGAATCCGTGCACAATGCCAAGGAGTGGGTTGATTCTAATTCGCTCTCATAATTTGCAAACTAAAATGGCTCCCGTCCAGTTATGGATGGGAGTCATTTTAGTTAGTAGACTAATATTGCATCTCTGCAAAACGTTTTAAGGTCTGATATTTTTCTCGCGCATGTCCTTCTGCCGCGTCGAACATTTCTTGAGCGGCATCTGGAAATACATTCAGGAGAGACGAATAACGTATTTCACCTTTTAAGAAGTCTTGGAAAGAAGCCGTCGGTTCTTTCGAATCAAGTATAAACGGGTTCTTACCTTGATCTTTAAGCCTGGGATCATGTCTCCAGAGATGCCAGTACCCCGATTCAACAGCTTTTTTCTGTTCAAAGATGCTCGTACCCATACCAGATTTGATTCCGTGGTTTACACAAGAGGAGTAAGCAATGATGATAGACGGCCCACGATAGCTTTCTGCTTCAGCAATTGCTTTAATCGTTTGATTCATATTTGCTCCCATAGCGATTTGGGCAACATAGACATAGCCATAGGTTGCAGCAATGAGACCTAGATCTTTTTTACGAACTCTCTTTCCTGCAGCCGCAAATTTAGCAATGGCGGCAGTTTGGGTTGCTTTGGAAGCTTGGCCACCCGTATTCGAGTAAACTTCAGTATCCATTACAAGAATATTGATGTCATCTCCGCTCGCGATGACATGATCAATCCCATTATATCCAATATCATAAGCGAAACCATCCCCGCCGAAGATCCAAACAGAGGGTTTGATGAGATAGTCTTTCTTTTCCTTGATTTCGGAAAGGATTGGATTGCCCGCGATATCTTCCGCTTGCATTGCTTCAAGCACTCTGGCTGAGGCTCTCTTAGAACCTTCTCCGTCCTCCATATTTTCCAGCCATTCTCGGAAGGTTTCTTTGAGATTTTCGCTAATCGAGCTCTCTAAGCCTTGTTGCATTAGTTGAGCAAGTTTAGCTCGAATTTGCTTTGAACCAAGATACATACCATAGCCAAACTCTGCATTATCTTCAAAGAGTGGATTCATCCAGGCGGGTCCTTTACCTTCTGCATTAACTGTATAAGGAACAGAAGGTGCACTTCCGCCCCAGATGGAGGAACAACCCGTAGCGTTGGCAATCATCATCCGGTCACCATACAACTGGGTAATAAGTCTAGCATAAGGTGTCTCACCACAGCCTGGACAAGCTCCATGGAACTCAAGCAGTGGGCGGGCGAATTGACTTCCTTTTAAAGACTTAACATCCATGAGATGCCGTTTTTCAGTCACATTTTTAATAGCATATTCCCAGTTTTCCGACTCCATTTCAATCTCATGGTCAGCGGGTTTCATAATAATTGCCTTCCCTGGTGCAGGACATATATCTGCACAGTTTCCGCAACCAGTACAGTCAAGGGGCGTAACCTGAATCCGATAATGATAACCTTCCAGGGCTTTGCCAATCGGTTTCTTAGTCTTGAAGGTATCTGGGGCCTTTGCTAACTCGCTATCATCTAAGAGGAAAGGACGAATGGTTGCATGAGGGCAGACATAGGAACACTGATTACATTGAATACACTTGTCGATTTGCCATTCGGGTATGTAAACGGCTATACCACGTTTTTCGTAGCGTGTTGTGCTTAAGGGGAAGGTTCCATCCTCTACCCCGACAAAAGCACTACATGGCAAATCTTCTCCTTCATGACGGGCCATTGGACGTTGAATGTTTTTTACAAAGTCAGGCTCATCTTTAATAGGCATATTCTCATCAGGAACCTCAGCCCAAGAACCAGGAACCTCAACCCTATGTAAAGCTTCAATTCCACGATCAACAGCCTTATGATTCATCTCTACAATATTGGAACCCTTCTTGCCATAAACTTTCTGTATGGAGTCTTTTAAGTATTGAATGGCCTCCTCGACAGGGATCACCTTAGCTAGCTTAAAGAAAGCGGACTGCATGACCATGTTGATACGTCCGCCGAGCCCGATTTCCCCAGCAATGGAAACGGCATCAATAATATAGAAATCAATGTTGTTCTTAGCAATATAGCGCTTAAGGGCAGCTGGCAAATGATCTTCTAGTTCATCTGCTCGCCAAGGACAGTTTAGAACGAAGGTTCCGCCCTTTTTCAGACCCTTTAAAATATCGTAGTGATAAATAAACGACTTATTATGGCAAGCAATATAATCTGCATCAAATACCAAATAAGAGGATTTGATGGGCTGCTTACCAAAACGCAGGTGAGAAATTGTCGTTCCACCGGATTTTTTACTATCATATTCAAAGTAGCCTTGTACATTAAGGTCAGTATTATCACCAATGATTTTTATCGCACTTTTATTTGCTCCAACTGTACCATCAGAGCCAAGTCCCCAAAACTTACACCGAATAGTTCCTTCTGGCGAAGTGTCAATAGTCTCTTCGATTGGTAAAGAGGTGTGGCTCACATCATCAATAATGCCAATGGTAAAGCGGTCCTTCGGCTGAGCCTTCTTTAAGTTTTGGTAAGCAGCAAGAATTTGAGAAGGAGTAGTATCTCTAGAACCTAAACCATAACGTCCTCCCACGATGATTGGTTTTGAGGTCTCGTGGTTAAAAATTTGTAAAACATCGAGGTATAGAGGTTCACCAGTAGATCCAGGTTCCTTGGTTCGATCAAGGACAGCAATCTTCTTAACGGATTTAGGCAGTACATCAAAGAAGTATTTTTTAGAGAATGGACGATATAGGTGTACTTTTATCAGCCCGACCTTTTCTCCCCGTTGCGCCATAAAGTCGATGGTTTCTTCAATGGTGTTACAAACAGAACCCATGGCCACAATAATATTTTCAGCCTCGGGATCCCCATAGTACTGGAAGGGATGATACTCGCGTCCGGTAATTCTCTTAATCTCCTTGAAATAATCTTCAACAATATCAGGTACAGCCTCAAAGAAAGGGTTTGAAACCTCACGACCTTGAAAATAAATGTCCGGATTTTGGGCTGTACCCCTTAGGACGGGATGGTTAGGATTTAGAGATCTTTCTCGAAATTCTTTTATTTTTTCAAAGTCTACTAGACCAGCAATTTCATCATAACTTGTGGTCTCGATTTTTTGCACTTCATGAGAGGTTCTGAACCCATCAAAAAAATGCAAAACCGGTACCCTTGATTTAATCGCTACAAGGTGAGAAACAAAGCCTAAATCCATAGCTTCTTGAACATTGTTAGCGCAAATCATCGTAAAGCCTGTTTGACGAGCGGCGTTTATATCTTGATGGTCTCCAAAAATTGACAAAGCTTGTGTTGCTAAGGCCCTAGCACTAACGTGGAAGACTGCCGGCACTAGATTTCCTGCCATTTTATACATTTCTGGAATCATCAGTAGTAACCCTTGGGAAGCCGTATAGGTTGTCGTCAGTGCACCGGCTTGAAGTGAGCCATGTACTGCTGCTGCAGCTCCAGACTCGGATTGCATTTCTACAACTCTTACCGGTTGGTCAAATAAATTCTTTTTACCATGTGCCGACCATTCATCAACTCCCTCAGCCATTGGGGAAGAGGGCGTTATAGGGAAGATAGCTGCAACCTCAGTCAGAGCATAGGATGCTTCGGCTGCAGCCTGGTTTGCATCCATTGTTTTCATTTTCTTAGCCACATATAGACCTCCTCTAAGAGAACTTTAATCATAAGTTTGAATTAGTATTCGTCAATGGTGTAGAAATCATTCTCAGGCCCAATTTTTATTTGATGCGTCATAGTTTGCTTATAGTTAGTAAATTATAAGTATGAATAGTATCATCGAAGGAGTAAATAATGGATAATAAATTAATCTTTCGCTTGAAACAATTTTATACCTTAGAAACCTTTCAAGTTGCCTTTTACAATGCACAATCTAATTCTGCTACGGATGAATATTACAAAAAGGCTTTTGAAAAAATGGTAGAAATAGAACAAGGACATGCTGACTATTTTGCCAATATAATCGACAAAGCCAATGAGGAGGTTCCTTCTGTCATCGGTTCAGTTTTACAACTAGCCGGTAGTTTTGTAGGTGAAACCGTTGAATCCATTGGTCAACATAGTACTTGCAAATTTGGTGTTACTCTAGAAAATGAGGCAATGAAAGCTTATCGTAAGTTTATTCAGGAATCGAAAGAACAGGAATACCGAATTATCAGAGATATTCTTATGGAATATCTTCTCGACGAAGAATTCCACACCTATTGGCTTAGAGAATATATGAATAACCATCCAAATTAAAACAAGAAAACCGCTACGCGTCTTTTTACTATACATGTCTTTGCTATGAAAGAAACTCAGGGCGAAAACAGGGGGACAGGTGCAGTGTTTTGAAACACTATACCTGTCCCCCTGTCGTTCGTTCCTGTTTCGTTCGCCCCTGTTTCGTTTCGCTTTAGAGTATCTTTACAATATTATTGACCTTTGCCTTGTCTTCAATATATTTTACACTGATCACATCACCGATTTTAAGGAAGGGTAATCTTTCTGATTTAGAGATATTTGCAGTAAAGATATCCTCCTCTCCCTCCAACAGAATGTAGTAATACGTGTTCCCTTCGATCACAAGGTTTTGAATATCTATAATCTTAGCGGTTAGTTCAAATTGTTCTTTAAGGTCATATTCCTCCTTTTCTGTTTTTGCAATACCTTTATTCGTAAATTCACTTACCGTTTCTTCTACGGTAACACCTATGACGACTTTTTGATAATCCGCAGCATCAACTAAAGCATATAGCTTAATAAGCCCGGCGTTGTCTTTTAAAGACATAAAATACGTTGGTTTTCCGTTGATATTCAAAAGAATAGGGAATGTCGAGACATAACCTTTCTCTTGTACCGCACCTTGGGCGCTATCCATAGCAGAATACTCCTCAGCTGACGGAATACTGTAAAACGTTGTTTCCTTGGTACGTAAATTGACTAAAATAAAACCAATATTAGATTCATCCCGCACCACAGAGGTTATTCCAGTATACAAATATACATCATCATTTATGGCCAGATAGTTGTATCCATCTGTTGTCGCCAGAACCCCTTTTTGTCCGAATATAGAATTAATAAAACCTCCTTGATATTTACCATTATAATTAACTTGTTTTATCACAAGCTCGGACCCAAAGACTGTATCTACCCATGAAGGAACCTCTTCAATCCCCATTTTTTGGTACTCTCCTGTTGAAGCGTTCAACATAATCACTTCTTTAACATCCGCTCCACCAAAAAGACCTATTTTCTTTACATGCACAGCTACAATCCAATATGGAGTTCCTTGATCGTCGACTTCAAAGCTAAAGTCGCCAAAAATATTGGTCGGATACTTAAATCTTAAATATCGTTTTGCATAACTTCCGAACCGTTCACTTTCAGAATACATGATGTTCTGGTTTGGTTTTTCCAGAGTTACTTCACCATTAATCATATTGACCACAATATAATTTGGAATTCCGGCCTTCTTATTATTCAGCCACTTAAAAAACCCAGCATATTCCAAGGGAGAAACTCTAACCGGTTTTCCTTGGTAATTAATTTGTGTGTAATCCGGAGCTACGCTAAATTGCGAGACCAATTCAACAATCTCACCCATTTTTCTATCCCCGAGTCTTTGAGCCGTGTCTCTATCAACAGTTGGGACTTGATCAAAGGTTATTTCAGTAACATCTTCAGTAAAACTCCCTTCCTGCTTTTCAATTAACTTGGCATATTGTTGAGCATGGAATATTGGCATTGAATAAATTACCATTATTCCTCCCGCTGCTATTACAAGCACTGACAGAATCAGTAGATAAGACCATAGTTGATTCTTCACGATCATCTTTTTTTGGACGGCTACTTGGGGCAACATGAATAATCCTGCACCCAAAAGAAGCATTGTGGAGACGTAAATCCAAAAGCCTCCAGATTGAATGTTGATGGGTACTAGGACAAAGTAATATGAAATTAAGATAAGTGCTGCCCATAAAATAGCAGGAACAATTATTCCTCTTGAATTTTTCATAGTTTTGGTTCCTTTCTCTTTTCAGGTTTTAATACTCATGACACAATAAACACTTCGCTAGAATTCTTAAAACTCCTCTTTACGTACTTAAACCGAACATGCCGATCTCCCTTGGCAATCTGGTTGGATACTATTGTCTGGCAGGAACTAACATAATTGTGGTCATATGACCATAATTATGTTATTATTTCCCTTAAATCATACATGTTATAAATATCTAGCCGAAGGAGTAATTGTGATGGTGTTAAAAGGCCTTAGCTCAAACTAACTGAGCTAAGGCCTTTAATTACAAATTTTAAATCTATTCTAGGATAATAGGCCCACCAGTACTAATTCTAGGGGCTGTTAATTAGATCTTATTAAGCTTTTAAGCGAACTGCTGGTTTTTCTTTGGTTCGCAACAAAACTAAAGCAATGGTTATCCCTGTTAACAGTAAGCCAAATATAGTGGCAATACCCTGTACTATCACTGTGGCCGGAATATAAAAGGATTGCAAGCCTGACTGTACTTTATAGCCTAAACCCAAGAAAAGCGAATGAATTCCGGGAATATAAGCGACTTGATACATAATATGCCCTGCCAGAACTAAAGGAGTAAAGGCAAAAACCAGCTTGACACGTAGGGATGCGGCTTTTGTTTTAAAGGGTTTTGCGATCATCCAAGCAAGTATTCCACCAGTAATACCTGCCCCCCAATAACTAAGACTAAACAAAGCTTTCCAGGAGGTAGTAGCCCCTAAAATCTCAGACGATGAAAAGTAGTTAAGTGGACCTAGGATACCTAACATTACTCCAATAAAAACTACATAACCCTGGTTAACTCGAACTAAATGCCATACTTCCCGGCCTGCAAGTCTTAAATTAACTTGCACAGAACCATTAGGACAATTTCGCACACAGTTGAAACACAGTTTACAATCCAGGTTATTGTCTAAGAAGGGAAGATGTTGAGACATTGGACAGCCTGCAGCATTCTCTGTGCCGACGTAGCACTCGAAGGTTGTACACTTATTCAGACATACCGAGGCATCTGCTCGAATCTCTAACATTGAACCCACCGAAGCCGTCCCGATAAATCCTCCCAAGGGACAAAAATGTCGGCACCAAGTATGGCGTGGATAAAGGACTGCGATCAAAATCGCACTAACTTGGATCCCTATTAATAAGATAGCAGTATAACTAGGATTAAAGCGCATATCCGTAATTACTTCAACCCAAAAGATCATGAGAAACAAGAAACTGACCAGGAGATAATCGTATTTTATAATAAATTCAGGAATCCCCCGGTTCTTATGCACCCTTTTTTGCACAAAATCCATAATTGTTGAAAACGGACATACCGTGCACCACAATCTACCTAAGAAAGGAGAAATTAATGCCAAAGCCGGCCACCATAACCCCCACACTAAAGCAAAGATCTTAGTGGAGACCGCAACTTGAGGATTAAATAGCAATAATAAGACCAAACCGATAAACAGTGCAGCGGCTGCCCCCCTTAACCAACCTATCATAGTTCCCTTCTGTAGTATCCTTTTAAAGGTTGGCCAGCTTAAAAGGTTAATCGTATGCCCATTTTGTTCAGCCGTGGGACCAAAAAAGATCTGTTCTAAGCCAATAACATCATGTTCAGTAATATGAAAGGCTCTTTCGATAACTTGAATTAATTCTGTGACATTTCCCTGTTGGTAATGATGAGAGAGTAACAGTTGGGTCGCTTCCTGATTCAGTTTTGGTACCTTTCGTTGGTTCTTCTGAGCTAATTTTTCCAGAAAACCTTGTGCTAAAATAGGAATATCCCGTTTGCGTTTTCGTAAAGGAGTTATTTCATAAGTGTGAGCAAAAGATTTCCGCAGTTCAGGGATGATAATACGTTCCAATTCATCTGGTTCAGAGTTTAAACTACCGATGACAAAGCATTTTTTTTGAGCGTTAATCGCTTGGGCAAGTAATAGCTGAGTATGCGGAGATATAAGATTAATTTCCTTTATCATCAAGGTTCCACCCTCAGCTATATCGAAAAGATTCGAATTAGCTACGGCTGAGGGGGCCTCCTGACCTGCGGGCTCCATGATTAAGTCTCTCCACTGCTGATCAAAGCGCCGTCCGGACACCACTACAAAAGGGGCTTCCACCCCCGATTGGCGTTGATGGACATACCAAGCCATCATCTGCCGACCAGTACCTCGTTCTCCAGTTAATAGCAGATGCCCTTGAGGATTAGAAAGTTCCTCAAGCTTCCTTTCAACCTCAGCCGTTGTGCGACGGCCTCCCCAAAGTCCATAGAACTTATCTTTATATTGGTTAAGCTGTAACGCCGAACGTAAAATTTCCTTATATTTAGCTTCTGAAAGTATAAGGTTTGCTTCATTGAGATTTGAAGTTAAACGACCAATAAACGTCTGATAAAGTTTAGGCCACCGCAAAAGCATACGGGCAAAACCTTCCGAATCCATTGCAAGAACCTGACACTCCTCTATGCATAGAATGGTTGTAGCAGCAGGTTTACCATCGAGCAACGAGAATTCTCCAAAGGTCTCTCCCTTGTCCAAGGATCGGACACGCTTTACACCTTGTCCTTCTTTGCGGATCATAATATCCGCTTTTCCTTTGATCAAAATATAAAAGACATGCTCTTCTTGACCCTGTTTAATAATCTCAGAGCCTTGAACATAGTTCTCCCATTGGAAATCTTCGGCAAGCTCTGCTAACTCGGCGGAGGTTAAACCTGAAAACAACTCAATTTTTGATAGACTATAAACTTTATCGTCAATCATAAGCCCTCCATACGTTTAGACGTACCCTTCCAAATACTTCGGTTCATAAACTATAACTTATCTGAATCTTTCTGACAATATAAACTTGTTTCCAATTTCGAAGAAGCTCGTTTGTTAAAACGAAGTCCCCCTGTTTGCTTTCTTAACAAAACAGGGGGACACAAAACAAGGGGACAGGTGCACTGTTTCGAAACTGTGCACCTGTCCCCTTGTTTCATTTCATATCCCCTTGTTTCATACCCCTTGTTCAAAAACAACTACCTAAAATTTCCAGTATAAGGAGCACCTTAAAGAACCATAATATGATCATAAGGGTACGTAATGGTTGAGCCAAGATTTATATATGCTCTTAACCGGGTGTATATGGGTCGGCCAAAGATTATATGCAGGTGGTAAAACGCTTGTATATAGTCGGAGGGAAGATTCTTTATGGTGGGGAAAAGCTTTAGGGCAGTCTTTAAGATTGTTTTAAGGTTCTAACTTATCGTAAAGGGTCGAGCTAAGATTTTGCTGGGTGTTGATTTTTTTCTTACGCAACCATATGTCAGAAGATGTATGCATGGGTAAGAAAATCTGGTTATTTGCAGCCGAGAGGTTGTCTATAGCTGGGTAGATATCTTGTAAGGTCGAACGAATCATGAGTATAGGTGGTAACCTGCTTGATTATGGTCGGAAGATCCTAGTCAGGTAATCAGCGATCTATATTTGTGTTAGGTAGATCATTACGTGCTCTTATTATTACAGAAATTATCTTAAGACATAAAAAGAATTGCTTTGAACTGAAAAAGCAATTCTTTTTTATGTCTATTAGTATGTGTCTATTCTTCAATAATAATGCAGTGTGCCGGACAGCCCTCGGCAGCTTCTCTAACTGCTTCCTCAAACTCAACTGGAACCGGGTTTGTATAAGCTATTGCTAAACCGTCGGGCTCCATCCTAAACACCTCGGGGCAGAATTCCGGGCATGATTCACACCCAATACAATCTTCTTGGTTGACTTCAGCAATCACTACCATTTCCTCCTCATCGTATATTTTTTATTACTAAGATTTATCCTTATTAAGAATATCACAAATTACCTTTATTAGAATTTATATTTATACATTTTCTGAAATTTATTCAACAACTAATTATGTCAATGCCTTCGAACAAACTCTTAGTCCCTAATTGTTATTGAACTATAGGATCACACACACCTGCTAATCTTCGGCACAAATCCAAGATCCAGTCTTTTTTTAGAATCTTAGATAGCCACTCCTCTGGGATCCCCCCCAGTCCGTAGTACACTCCGGCCAACCCACCGGCCACTGCTCCAACTGTATCCGTATCTAAACCTAGGTTAACTGCCTTTAGCACAGCTTCTTTATAGCTTTCGGTCATCATAAAACACCAAATTGCTGCTTCGAGAGTGTACACCACATATCCGGTAGATTGAATCTCGTCCTCGAATAGCATCGGTAAACTACCATTAGTTATGCGTTGATAGAAGCTTAACTCCTTTTCCAATTCGGTGCTCTCAAAAACCCTATGCGCCTTAACTTGCAAACTCCGGTAAGCCGCTTCCATATCTTCACCAGCTAATAACGACTTTATATACAGCCCATAAAGGGAACATCCCAACTGACTGCGCGGGTGACCATGGGTGATTTTTGAAACTTCACAAACTCTCTCAATAAACTGGGAATCCGGAAGGTGCGCAAAGAACATGACCGCCGGGAGGATGCGCATGAGAGACCCGTTACCATTATCATCTTCCTCAGCAGGGCCAGCCTCTAAGGGTGCCACTCCTTTTATCAAACGTCTCATGGCATCTCTTGTAGCATAACCAATGTCAAAAGCCTGATCGAAGGGTGTGCAATAGCCTTCTTGAAACCAACGTACAAATCTCTCCGCAATATCGGATACATCATAGCCCTTCTCAATTAGACTTTTCACTAGACAAAGTGTCAAGGAGCTATCATCCGACCAAGTTCCAGGTGGGGTATCAAACGCTCCGCCACCGCGCATACCTATAACTGGACTCTGACGAACTTCGGCACGTGTTAGAAATTGTACCGGTAACCCCAGTGCATCACCTACCACCAAGCCGAGTATTCCCCCGATTACTCTCTCCTCGTTCATAATAGTCCTCCCCTACAAACGTAGATTACATAAACAATAAACGACAAAATCTAAACTTTGATAATACATTCCTCGATAATGAGGAGAATTTATCCAGCATTGTTTATCATAGCAACTGACATTTGCAAGAAGTGATACGCTAATTTAATGCCATAAACGATAATGACGCTCCCACAAACAATATTGATAACACGTAATACACGGTCATTAAATCTATCTCGAATAATTGGAATCAGAGTTGATATACCAAGAAACCATAAGGTGGATCCAAAGGCAACACCTAGAATAAATCTGCTCCCCTCGTCTGCTGAGAGGGTGGCCTTAAAGGCACCTAGCATCATGCTTCCATCAATTAGTGCTTGAGGGTTAAACCATGTTACGACACAGGCAGTTGTTATTACTTTTAATATGTTTACATTAACATCCGTCGAAGCATCTAAAGAGCTTTGAGTGCGAAGTATCCCTATACCCATATATATTACTATAATACTACCAATCAAAAGAACAGCCATCTCTAACCACGGGGATTGCTCCATAATAGCCCCTACTCCGAAAAAGCAGGCTAAGGCTAGGGTTACATCAAAGAATATAACAATGAGTGCTGTCAGATAGATACGGCTTCTCTTCTGGGTAAGAGCTGTATTAATAATAAACAGATTCTGCATTCCGATGGGTGCAACATAGGCCAATCCCATAGTTAAACCCTGTAAAAAAATATTCAAAGATAATGCCCATCTTTCGTTTAGCTTTAATTTCGATTCCGCTTACCACATGGCAATATGCCCATCCGCTCGAGGTTCTGTCCCTCCTGCTAATATTCCATCTGAAGTCCGCCAAATTATTTGACCACGTCCGAAACTGGTAGAATCTTGAACCCATCTAATCTCATGTCCCCTACGTGCCAGGTCTTCCGCGATATGCTTGGGGAAGGAATGCTCAAGCTCAATAGTTTTCCCGTTAATCCATTGCCAACGAGGCGCATCAAGAGTTGCTTGAGGGTTTAAATCAAAATCAATGGTGTTCATAAGAACCTGAAGATGTCCCTGGGGTTGCATGAAACCTCCCATTACACCAAAGGGGCCAATAGGACAACCATCCTTGGTTAAGAAACCAGGTATAATCGTATGATAAGGCCGTTTCCCTGGTTCAAGGCAGTTTACATGATCCGGAACCAAAGAAAAGTTGTTCCCACGATTCTGCAGGTTAATTCCTGTCTCAGGGACAACTAAGCCTGATCCAAAGTCCATATAGTTGCTTTGAATGTATGAAACCATGTTTCCCTCGCCATCTGCAGCTGCCAGATAAACCGTTCCCCCTTTGGGCGGACTTCCGGGTTCAGGCATAAGGGCTCTTTCTCCGATTTCTTTTCGTCGTTGCATTGCATAATTATCCGCAAGCAAATCTATGATGTCCATTTGCATTTTTGCTGAATCGGCAATATATTTCTTTCCGTCCATAAAAGCAAGTTTTAGGGCTTCAATTTGCCGATGATAGGATTCAGGGCTCTCTTTCATTTCAAAATCAAACCCTTTTAAAATATTTAAGGCAATAAGCGTTATGAGACCATGTCCATTAGGAGGAATTTCCCAAACGGTATACCCTCTATAATTTACATTAATAGGGGTTACCCATTCCGGTATGTAAGCCTCTAAGTCCTCCTTACGTAGAAAGCCGCCATACTTTTTAGAAAACTCGTCAATCTTGTCTGCGATGGCTCCGCTATAAAAAGATCGAGCATTGGTTTCTGCGATAGCTTGTAAAGTACGGGCGTGATCAGGAGAACTCCATAGTTCTCCTATTTTTGGAGCTCGCCCTTGAGGTGCAAAGGTACTAAACAACGATTTATATTGCTCATCTTTTAAGTCTAACGCGAAGGTGTCGAAGGCTTTTCCCCAGTTTCTCCCTACCGTCGGAGAAAGAGGAAAGCCCTGCTCAGCATAAGCAATTGCGGGTGCCATCACTTCAGTTAGAGGAAGCTTACCGAAGCGAGCGGACAATTCTGCCCAGGCGGCAGGTGCCCCAGGTACGGTGACAGGGAACCATCCGTATGTGGGCATTTCCTTATATCCGGCACGTTCCAAAGCTTGCAAGGAGAGACGTTGAGGGGCAGGTCCACTGGCGTTCAAGCCGAAAAGCTGGCCCTTTGTCCAAACTAAAGCAAAAGCATCTCCCCCTATTCCATTAGAGGTTGGCTCCACAACCGTGAGACATACTGCTGTCGCAATAGCAGCATCAATTGCATTTCCACCTTTTCTTAATACGGACAACCCAGCTTCTGCAGCAAGGGGCTGAGCTGAAGCAACCATCCCATTTTTGGCGAAGGCAGTCAATCTGCACGAAGCATAAGGATTATGAAGTGTATCAAAGTTTAGCATCGGCATTACCTTACTTATCTCCTTCTTCGGGCACAATACAGATGAAAGCAAATTTATCATTGCCAGTATTTTTGAATTGATGCAACTTATTGCTGGGAGCAAAGGCAAATGAGCCAGCTTCCATTACATAATCCTGCCCGTCTAAATGCAAAGTTCCCTCCCCTTCAAGAATATAAATTATGTGCGGCCAAGGATGAGTGTGGCGAGGAGTGTAGCCTCCTGGACCTAGCTCAAATTCGCGCATAACATAGCCTTCCCACCCTTGGGTTGGGGAAATGAGTACTCTCTTAACAGCATTTTTGATTTGGTCATTGTCTACGCGTGTGCCTAAAACCTCCCGTTTATGACTTACAATCATACCGTTTACCTCCAAAATCATTCCAATATTTACTTTTTAGTTTTCGACGCGAACTTGCTTTTTTCCTTTTTACCACTTCAAAAGCCAAAGGATCAGTGAATAATAATTTTTTAAATATTCTGATACTTTAGTTCAAAAAATGATTTTTTTAAATATACTATAGCAAAAGGTTTTATTCATTTGAGAGGAGTGGATCTTATGTTGCTCAAGAATTTATGTTCGAGTTGCGACGTTTGTGGTGAAGAAAAAAAGACTGAGTTGTTCTGTTGGAACTACAGGTTTAACGACGAGCTAGAGGATAGTTCAATTATCAAGGAGTCATGCTGGAGTATCTGTGACGAATGTTGTCTCTCATTGAACCAGAAGAGCCGCTCCTAAGAGTGGCTCTTTTTAATCCATTGTTTATTCATAAGATGCAGCATCTTTAAGCCCATCTCCAATTCAAGGCGGTTCTTATTGTCTTCTAAATCCAATTTAGTAACTTCTCTGATCCTCTCTAAACGGTACAGCATAGTTTTATAATGGATGAATAGTTCTTTAGCGGCCTTACTGGCATTTCCATTGCATTCAAGAAACACTTGCAAAGTATTGAGCATATCCGCTTTGTTCTCCTGATCATAGTTTAGAATCTTGAGTAAAGATTTCGGGAGAAATTCCTCAAGGGAATTCCGTTCAGCAAATTTACATAGAACACGAAAAACTCCCAGTTCAGAAAATCCTATCACTGAACTTTCCTTGTGAAGCATTGACCCATAGGTCAAAGCGTCCTGTGCTTCCTTATAGCTGCGAGGTATATCCTCAATACAGATTGCTTCGTCTCCGATTCCCACTTGGATTATAATCTTTTTCATTCTCTTTTTAATCTGTTCTTGGACTTCCTTACCCACATTTTTTATTTTTTGTAATAAATTTTCGTCGTTCTCTGTAACCGGCCAAAGAACAACAACAGTATCTACCTTATTGCCAATAATATAGTCCTTCGTATGGTTCCTTATGGCACTTGAGATAATCGAGGTGATTTCTGATTTCAAACCCTGGATAGCCATCCTACTTTGATCGCGATTTTCCAAGAGGTGAGAATCTAAATTCTGAAGATCAAAAACAATAATTCGATAGGGCCGATTTAAATCCCATTCCATAAAGTTAGCCCGTTCTAAAGCAGTAGCGGAACTCATCGCACCGGTCAAGATCTGTTCAATAAGGTCATTTCTAAAACGTTGTTCAACTTCGCTAACTGCAAATCGCTTGACCCAATCCAACGTGACGACAGTAGCTGCATTTTCTAGACAGATAAAATCCATTTCCTCAAGAGGACTATTTAATTCTGCTATTGTCAAAAAAGCTTTAACCTGACCAAAAGCTCTAATTTCAACAACAACTTGCGGAACGAGGCCTTCTCCCAATGCCGGGTAATTAACTTTCTGTCGATAATAAGAAAACTTTTCATTCAAGTTTTCGCGCAGTTCACGCTCTTGAGACTCCTGAAAGCTCTCGATCCGGGAGTCTGTTGCTTCAATACATTTAAAATTTTTATCATAAACTGCCACCGGGTTTCCTACTAATTCTTCAAGGGTTCGAGTAATGGCTTCTAACCCTTCACATTGTAAAGCCAACGTTGTAAAGCGTTCTTGAATATCTTTATAGTACTTCAACTTAACTACTTGTGAATTAAACAACTGCTCCATTACCGGATACATTATATCTACAAATCGAGTATTTCCGTCCAATTCGATCAGCGGCAAACCAAACTCATTAGCCGCATCGATCACCTCTTGGGGAATATCTTGCACGAAGCGCCGTATTTTAACAGCTAAGGCACTGACCTTTTTTTGAGCTAATAATTGAATAAATTCTCGGTAACTTTGTCCTTCCCCAGGACCGGCATATAAACTGGTTAAGAGGAGTTCTCCACCCGAGAGCCAATTCACGATATCAGGAGCTTCGATGATGGTAACACCTTTGACAACGTTATCCAGCATTTGGTATCCTGCAACCACTTGAGAAGTTTTCAAGGGGCCGATTCTCAACAAACTTTTAACTGTAATCTCCACTGTTACCACCTCTTATCCTTTCAGACAACTGACTTTTATGGGACCACACCTTAGAGCTGAATATCTCTGTTACAATCTTTTGTATAGATATAGGTAAAGGGTGTGCGCCCTACTCCATAGCAAGCTTGAGGGACATAAGGGCCAAACCAGATGAAATCTTCTTTCTTCACAGGGATCCAGTGATCATCGATGAGATAGACACCTTCACCTTCCAGAAGATAGAGACCGTGTTCCTGGACATGGGTCTCAATAAACGGATGGCAACCTCCCGGATAAAAGCTCAAAGTATGGAAGTTAACATCAAAACCTAGATCACTTGGAAGCAAATTCTTAATTCGAACATTCTCCATGCCATCGTAAGCTTCATCTGGCATGTCATTAAGTCTAGCAACCACGACTCTAGCCTCATGACCATCTACTGCACGATAACGTTGCTTGTAAAGAAGCAGCTTCCAAGGTTCGTCAGACTCGTTTCGGAGGCTCATTTCCAGTGATGCAGGAGCAAAAACGTATCCGCTTTCATCGACAGAATACTCTTCTCCTTTAACAGTAACCTTTCCTCTTCCACTCATACAGTAAACAAAGGTTTCAATGCCTTCTTCTTGAAAAGGTTGAACAGTACCCCCGCCTGGAAGAACTTCGACAGTATACATTGCAAACTGGGGGCCATAATGAGGAGAAGCGATAATGCTGACATTGCACTGTTCGAGGTTCGGAAGGACATTCTTAACCCGTCCTTCGGGAGGAATTAGAGCATACCGTCCGTGTTGAATAATAGCCCGAGTCGATAATAAATCATTTGGATAACCCATGGTTATATCTCCTTTCTTAATGACAGAACTATTGTAATATCCCTTAATATTCTTAATGTTCGACATCCTAAATTCTTTACCTTTATCCATACTAGATAAAGGTATAACCTAATAATTATCAGGTTTTCCTCTCATTATACTGCGATACTCAACCATCTGCCTAACCAAACTCATATTATTTATCCCATATAGCTAAAGGAGGAAACTAAAAAATAGAGAACTTATCTCTGAATGAAAATTCCTTAAAGGAGAGATGAATTTCGATGAACCGTCTACTTAAAGTAGAAACCTTGACAAAAGAAGCTTTTAGCCCCTTTGGACACCTCTTATGCCCCAATCCAGGGATACCACCGTTTAAAACCACTCCTCCAATCTTTACAGATCGAATGCCCTTTGAGGTCGATGATGGGGAAGCAGAATTTGTCTATGCCCTCCTCGATCGGAAAGAGTTCAAATTCACCGGATTAGAGCGCCACCTCAAAGTAACCCAAGGTTTTTTTATGATGACGGGTGGACAGGCTATTATCACAGTAGCTCCTGCAACGGACCCAAATAACCCTGAATCCTTACCGGCCCTTGATTCTGTTCGTGCGTTTCTTTGGGAACGGAATATGAGTTTTGTGCTTCATCGTGGTGTTTGGCATGGAACAATACTGCCTTTAGAACCTCATTTTGCCTATATCCTTGCCACACGAAAACAAACGTCGGATGAATCGAGTGCACCACTCTATGACGGAGATGTTCAAATTCGAGATCTTGGAGTTACCTTCGAACTTAAGCTATAACCTATTTCGCATTTTCACTTAATCAAAACTATTTTGTATCTACTTCCAACTTCAACTGGATCTTTAAGCCTAGTTTTGCTTAAAGATCTTTTTTACATCCTAAAAACAAAAGACGCGCAAAGGATTTCAAAGAAATCTTCTGCGCGTCTAAATGATCCCAAGGATCCTTAATAATACAACTAAATCTCAACAATGCTCATAACCTCAACTGCTGCATCACCAGGAAGTTGGTTTCTCCCTAATGCTTGACTGCCAAATCAAGAATGTTATAGTATAACACGTTTACACCATCAGCACAATCTTCTAGCGAACTCCATTCGGCTGGATTATGACTAATCCCATTCTTTGATCGAACAAAAATCATCCCGATCGGGCAGATATTGATCATTTGCATGGCATCATGACCGGCGCCACTAGGAAGTGTGAAGGGCTTAAGGCCTATTTGACTACACGCCTTTTGTGCTGCCTGTTGAAACTCCTCTGAACAAGGCGCTGGGGGTATGCGCTGTAAAATCTCCGTTTGAAGCTCAACACCTCTCTCTTCGCAGATTCTTCCAAATTCTTTCATGATTTCCTTTTCAACCTGCTCACTCACGTTTTGAGAAAGATCCCGAAGATCTAACGTAAATTCCACGGTTCCTGGAATAATGTTGATCCCGCCCGGTAAAACCTTCAGTCTACCCACCGTAGCAACCGTCGTACCGGTCTTTTTGGCCTCCCGTTCAATCACTTGAACCATCTCAGCAGCTGCGACTAGAGCATCCTTGCGCAGGTCCATCGGAGTAGCCCCCGCATGTCCTGCTTCCCCTTTCACGGTGCATTTCAGCCAAAGTTCATTAACAATCCCGCTAACGATACCCACAGATAGATTATTGCTTTCCAAGACTCGACCTTGTTCGATGTGGAGTTCAACAAATACTTTTAGAGATTCTTTAGGTCGTATAGCTTCTCCGACTTTCTCAGGTTCTAGCCCATTCGCCCTCATGGCTTCGGCTACTGAAACCCCATCTTGATCTTTCATCTCAAGATCTTTTTGTTCAATAGTTCCAATAACTCCACGACTTCCGAACATACTAAAGCTAAAACGGCAGCCCTCTTCATCATTAAAAGCATAAACCTCAATAGGATGTTCAACTTCTATTCCTTGTTCATTAAAGGTTTGTAGAACTTCGATTCCTCCAATAATCCCTAGTGCTCCATCGTAGATTCCCCCATTACAAACCGTGTCGATATGAGAACCCGTAAGAACGACTGGTGCTTCCGGATTTCTCCCTTCCTTACGGCCAATTAGATTTCCGACAGAATCTTCTCTTACTGTCAAACCCGCCTCTTTCATAAACGAAGCGACTAGTTCTTTAGCTGCTTTGTCCTCTGCAGTAAATGAGTGACGAGTAATTCCACCTGCTTCTTGTTTACCGATGGCTCCTAGTTCTAATAAACGATTATATAGACGTTCTTTGTTAATCACTAATTACCACTCCTATCCCACGGTACCTAATCTCGAAAGCTGAACTTAAGCGAAAGTTTGATATCAGATAAGTACTTTTCAATAGTTAAAACCTATATTCATATTTTTCAGTATTTCGGCGTATCTGTCTTTGGCAATTTCGGATAATAATCCTTCGTTATTTATAGCACAGTGAGATAGTGAAAAATATCAATTTTCTATATATTCTAAGCATAGGCTTACATCGCGTTACATTACAAATTTTAGTATGAGAGAAGGCATGAATATGTTTAATCTAGTTATTAAAAACGGTAAGGTTGTAACATCAGAACGGGTCTTTGAAGCATCCATTTGTGTAAACGATGGAAAAATTGCAGCCATCGTTGAAGCTGGTAGTCCAATAGAAGCGGAAGAGGTCATCGATGCCCAAGGAAACTATATCTTCCCGGGCGCAATTGACAGCCATGCACACTTAAATGATCCCGGTTACTTATGGCGAGAAGACTACTCCCATGGTACAGCTGCTGCAGGAGTTGGCGGTTGTACGACTATAGTGGACATGCCTCTTCAGAACGAACCGGCATTGACAGATGCTCAGATTTTCGATACAAAAGAAGAATCTGTTTCTCCGAACGCTTATGTTGATTATTGTTTTTGGGGCGGCCTGGTAGACTATAATCTTCAAAACTTGAAAGAATTAGATAAAAAGGGTTGTGTTGCTTTTAAATCGTTTATTGGGCCTGTATCCCCTGATTATGTATCCTTGTCGATTGGACAGGCTAAAGAAGCTTTAGAAATTTTAAAAGAATGCGATGCCCGAGCAGGTTTCCATTGCGAAGATTATTCCATTATCAAGTGGGAAGAAGCAAGAGCTAAACGTAAGGAAACTAATGATTGGAAGGATTTCCTAAATTCAAGGCCTGTAATCGCAGAATTGATCGCTACACAAAATATCATTGACCTAGCAAGAGAACTAAATGCAAAAGTACATATCTGTCATGTAAGCCACCCTAGAGTCGCAAAACTCATTAAGGAGGCTCAGTTAGAAGGTATCGACGTAACTGCAGAAACCTGTGGGCACTACCTTACCTTTACTGATGAAGATGTCATCAGGAATGGCAGTCTGTTTAAATGTGCACCTCCCTTAAGAGAAGCCGCTGCAGTCGAAGAAATGTGGAAATATGTCAATGATGGTACCCTATGCTGTATTGGCTCGGACCACTCTCCTTGTGAATTAAGCGAAAAAAGTGAAGAAAAGCATGGAATCTTTGGAGCTTGGGGGGGTATCAGCGGTATCCAAAATGTTATGCAAGTTGTATTTAGCGAAGGTGTTGCAAAGAGAGGCTACAATCCTACCTTACTGGCTAGATCCTTAAGCGAAGGCCCCGCTAAGACCTTCGGTATCTATGGTAAGAAAGGTGCGATAGAAGTCGGATTTGACGCAGACCTAGTGCTTCTTGATCCAGATAAGGAGTGGGAAATCACCCCGGATTCCTTGTATTATGTCAACAAAATCTCAGCTTTTGTGGGCTTAAAGGGTAAAGGTCTCCCTATATGCACCCTTGTAAGAGGTCAAGTCGTAGCGAAAGATGGTCAATTGGTCGGTCAAAAAGGCTTTGGCGAACTTGTTAAAAAATCCAAATAAGGAATCAGGAGGGGAATAATTCATGAGCAAGCATTATGATCTAATCCTTCGAAACGGGACTCTCGTCTGTCCAGATGATGTAAAAAAAGCCGACGTTGCCGTTTGTGATGGAAAAATTGTCGCCATCGCAGAAGAACTATCCGGCGATGCCAAAGAAATCATTGATGCAACGGGCAAATATGTATTTCCCGGAGCCACAGACGGGCATGTACATTTTAATGACCCAGGAAGAACTGATTGGGAAACCATCACAACAGGTAGTAGTGCTCTGGCAGCAGGCGGTGGGGTTGCGTACTTCGATATGCCCCTTAATTGCAGCCCCTGTACACTCGACGCCAAGAACTTCAATGCAAAGCTTACGGTAGCTCAGAAGGACTCTCTAGTCGATTATGGATTTTGGGGCGGGCTTACTCCCAAAAATTTAGATAATCTCGAAGAGCTTGCAGAATGCGGCGTAATAGGGTTTAAAGCCTTTTCCTGCAATAGTGGTATCGACGAATTTGAACGCATGGACGATTATACAGCGCTTGTGGGCATGGAAAAATTAGCTAAGCTTGGATTGCCGCTAATGGTGCATTGTGAAAACAATGAAATTACCCGAGATCTAACGTCGATCGCCCTTTCCAACAACAAAACTTCAGTGCGGGATTATTTTGCCGCTCGTCCCCCCATTACAGAAATAGAAAATGTCTCGCGCATGATTTCAATTGCTGAGCAGACAGGCTGTAAATTAATCATCGCTCATATCAGCACAGCAAAGGCGGTGGAGCTTGTAACCCAAGCCAGAAGCCGAGGGATTGACGTCTGCTGTGAAACCATTGGACATTACCTAATTCTAACAGATGATGATGTAGAGCGTATGGGAACCGTAGCAAAATGCTCGCCCCCTATTCGCGATACTGAAAACCAAACCAAAATGTGGGCAAAACTATTAAACAAAGAAATTGCCTTCGTTTCCTCTGATCATTCCCCCTGCGACCCGAAGCTTAAGGACGGAGAATTCCTAAAGGTTTGGGGTGGAATCTCCGCTTGCCAAACAACCCTTCCCGCCCTGCTTACACACGCCTATCACGGTAGAAAGGTTCCGCTGGCGGATATTGCGAACTTGACTTCTCATAATGTGAACGAAATCTTTAAAATTCAAGGTAAGGGGAAAATTGCGGTTGGCTACGATGGGGACTTTGCCCTGGTAGACCTAGCTAAGGAATTCACCTTGCAGGCAGAGGATCTGTTCTATAAGCACCAAGTAAGCCCTTATGTTGGGGATCACTTCCGTGGAACAGTAACTCAAACCATTCTCCGAGGAACGACTGTTTTTAAAGATGGAAAGATTGTTTCAAGCCCTATCGGCAAACATCTACGACCTAATCTGTAACCAATTATTCTAATATAAATCCAAAAATAAAAAAGGAGTTGGGTGTTCAATGTCTGCAAATACAGTTACAAATGAGGCACAGATCCCTCAGGCTTCAAGCCTGGATGAATCACTAGCACCGAAAACCGAAGCAGGTCGAACAGTGGGTCCAATAGACTATATGTTTATGTGGATTGGAGACGGAGTTAATTTAGGCAATATGACCCTTGGAGCTAGCTTAGTTGTAGCGGGAATCGCAACGTTAAATCTCTTTCAAACATTTGCCGCAGCAATCATAGCTATTGGTATTATTTCAGCGGTTTTCGCTTTAAATGACAGACTAGGTTACAGAACAGGAATACCTTATGTTGTACAGCTAAGAATGTCCTTCGGAGTCAAAGGCTCCATCATATCATCACTATTACGCGGTATCCCCGCTATCGTTTGGTATGGTTTCCAAAGTTGGATCGGCGGTACTGCCCTAAATGAAATTGCGAAGGTTTTCACGGGCGGCGCCTTTGATAATGTTGTCGTTTGCTTTGTACTCCTTCAGTTGGTACAAATTGGTCTTTCCCTCTACGGCTTCCATGCTATTAAATGGGTTGAATCACTTACCTCAATCGTAATTATGGTAGCACTTCTTTATGTATTCGGAGTCCTCCTAACCTCTCATAGCGCTGTCATTACAGAAAAATGGATTCATGCCCAAGGGTCATGGGGCTTGCCGTTCTTTGCCTTCATCATGATGTTTATGGGAAATTATGCAGCTATCTTTTTAAGTGCAGCGGACTATTCAAGAGAGCTAAAATCTGGTATTAGCGACGTAAAACGTGGTTTCCTGTACTTCTTACCAATTTTAATAGCCTACGGCTTCGTACTTGCAATCGGTGCCATGCTTGCTTCCACAACCGGCATCTCTAACCCTGTGAAGGCTTTTGCAATCGTCGTCGATAATTCGTATATTACCGTCTTTGTATCCGCCTTTATAGTCATGGGTGCAATTGCAGTAAACATGGTTGCCAATATTATTCCCCCGACTTATGTCATTACCTTAATTACTAAATTAAAGTATAAAGTTGCTGTTACTATCACCGGACTACTTGCCTTAGGCTCCTTCCCTTGGGTGCTTGTACAGGATTCTTCGGCAAAAGGCCTTGGGATGTTCATTCTAATCTATTCCGCGTTTTTAGGCCCTATTGTTTCAATTCTACTCATTGAATACTATATCTTGAGAAAGCAAAACGTTAATGTTGCAGATCTATACAACGAAGACGGTCCATTTGCTGGATACAACCCAGCTGCAATGCTCGCTTTGCTCATCGGAGCCGGCGCTGCCTTTACAAAAGTAGAACTGGCTTGGATTATCGGTGTGGTTGTCTCGGGAGTTGCCTATATTCTTCTAATGAAGTATGCCTTTAAAGACTCCCCCTTCAAAAAGGGTACGATCTTCGAGAAATAAGTGTAACCATTTATTCTGCTAAGAGTACATTTAGCAAGGAAAGGTATGATCCTCATAAACTGAGGTATCATACCTTTCTGCATTATAAGTGATAACTATCCAGCCGCTCCTAGGAAGGGCATTGTGCCTCAACCATCCCACGGAGAAACGGTCGGAATGCAAATCACCTGTCCAATAAAGATGAGATTTGGATTATTGATTTGTGGGTTTACATCTCGAATCTGCTGAACCGTTACTCCAAATCGACGAGCAATCAAAAAGAGAGTATCCCAGGCCCGAACAGTATAAAACAGACCTTGACAAGTCCCAGTCGGACACCACCCATTTTTATTATCCCCCATAGTATTCCTCCCTGCTTATGATGTTATTAAGCATATGCAGGAAAATGACAGATAAAAATAAGCATGAGCTTTTTTCTTAGTTTATTCATATAAATCCCTCAAAACGTCATTTTATAACGGAATACATACGCGCATAAAGATATCCACGACATAAGCCGTGGATATCTTCAAAGTAAAACGACTATTTCTTTTTGGAGGGAATCATCATCCCAATTGTCATAATACCAACGAAAAGAAGAAGGTAGTATACGACTGCCTCGCCATGAGCATAGTATGCAGCAATCACCATAAAGACACAAGCGCAGATCGCAAGAAACGGCATGAGAAAACGCTTAAAAAAGCCCAAGGATTGTTCTTTTATCATCATCATAAGGAAAATAGGAATATACATAGCGTAAATGGTAACAATGGGAAGTTCAGAGCTATCAAAACTAAACGGACCAAACCAAGGAGTTGTCAGATTTGCGCCGAAGAAGTACAATAGCCAAACGCCGCTTAGGAGAACCCCCAGGATAGATGAGTTCGTCGGCATATTGGTGTTTTCATCAATAACTTTAAATATTTTTGGCTGGGGGCCCATGTCTCTAGCTGCTAAAGCGTAGAAACCGCGAGTGCAACCCATCATTAAACCATTTAACGTTCCCAAGCAAGAAATTACAACGAATACGAACAGAACTGTACCTCCCAAGTTAGAGAATATGGTGGAAAATGCCAGCTTTGCTCCCGCTTCGCCGCCTTCCATCATAACGCTGTTATTAACAGCCCCGGCAAGTCCTGTATAATATAAGATGTAGATCAAAGCAACAAACAAGGTTCCAAAGGTAAGTGCACGAGGCAAGTTTTTCTTTGCATCCTTCAATTCAGCATTGATACTGGTGGCAATAATCCATCCTTCATAAGCGAAGGAGGTAGCCACAACAGCGGTAAAAAGAGGGTAATCACTAGTCACATCAGCAATGACACCACTCGTGAAGTTACTCACCAAAATACCGTTGCTTAGGCCGACGATTGTCCCGACAATGGCCATGAGAGCAAGGGGGATAATCTTGATTATAGTGGTAGAGACCTGGAACTTACCAGCAAGCTTTGGCGAAAGGGCATTCATAGCAAAGCTTCCAATCAGAAAAAAACCAGCAATGGTCATCGCTTCACTGCCTACAATATTCCATCCTAACAATACACAAGTGTATCGTGCAGAAACCCATGCCAAGACAGACGTAAGACTGGGATAATAAATGGCCGCCATAAACCAACCCATAAAGTAAGCGTACTTACCACCAAGAGCTGCTTCAGCATAGTCAACGATACCATTCACTTTCTCATATCTTGTAGCCAGGGTTGCAAAAACATAGGCACAGACAATCATGATCAAGCCACCAATAATCCAGGCCAAGATCCCCTGGGGAAGATTGCCTCCAGTAGCGTTTAATACTTTCTCTGCTTTAAAAAACACACCGCTGCCGATCACTATACCAATAACCATGGCTATAGCCGTCAATAGGCCATACTTTTTTTGTAGTCCGTTTTCCATAATCAATCTCCTCGTATTAGTAAATACTTTAGAAAACTATAAACAACAACTTTATTACTCTAGCATAAAGCAAATAAAAAATAAATGCCTTTTTTAAGTTATTTGGTTGAATCTTTTTTAACCCCATTAACTATCTAGAAGCCTCAAGTTAAGAGTTTAAAGAATAAAATCCCCCTACAGATAAGGAACTTAACAATGCTGTTAAATCCCTTATCTGTCTTTTATCAAGTGCCTATTCTTCTCAAAAGCCAATCTCGGTTACTGAAGTGGAAGTGGAGATGAAGAGCGATCTACAAGGTACATCAGGGATTGATAGCCGATTCCACTATGTTGGGAAAGCCCGATCTCGCAGGTTCGGCTATTGGAATAACCCGAGGTGCAATCTTTAGGAAGTGAGGCTTTGAGTCCAGCTAAGGCGGATTGATTTAACTCAGGGTAAGAAAATCCCTTATCCCCTGCAAATCCGCAACAATGTACGTCATCAGGCATTATAACCTTTTCAGCGCAGGCTTCCGCTACCGCTTTTAATTTATCGCTGATATGCATTTTAACGGAACTACAGGTTACATGAACAGCGACGGTCTCTGGAACCTGTCTGAACACTAAGCGATCCATTAGGAAATCGTGAGTAAACTCTACGGCTTCGTAAAGCTTAATTTCAGATTTAAAAGCACGTTTCATGCGATAGAGACATGGACTGGTATCACAAAGTATGGGGTAGGTTCCATTTTCACTTACCTTGAGCAATACCTTTTCGAGCACCTTACTTTTCTCATCCGCAATTTTAAAGAATCCTTTACTTTCCCAGGGCATACCACAACACAATTCCCCTATATTCGGCGGATAGATAACTTCATACCCAGCTTTAGCAAGAATCGAAAGCATCACTTCATTGAGAGGTCTTTGATCCTTATCCAGACGATCAGGACCCATCGAACGACTAATACAGCTCGGGAAATAGACTACCTTTAAGGGGTTTCCTCCTGTTGATGCAAAACCATATGATTTCAAACCTCGAGTTGATGAACTGGCTGGCATCTTAGGAGCAGATCCTCGGCCCGGCATCCAGGGATTCCAAAGAGGAATCCGATTCTTAGTGGCTAGGTGTGCCTTTGTTGCAAGTGAATCCATCACTCGTGTCCCAAGGAGTGAATGGACAGCATCCACTGCGCCAAGTCCAAAGCGCATCATTGTTGTAACCCCATTCATATTCTTGGCCAGACGTTCTGCAAGGAAGCGAGTGGTTGGTGTAATGGCCTGCGAGCGAAGATATTTAGAATTATCTCCGGTATTAATGGAGAGTGGACAAGCTTTAGCACAGAGCCCATCTGTAGCGCAGGTGGCATTCCCCGCATAATCATAATCCTTAAGCAAGCGCATTAAACGCTGAGGATCTTTCCCAGTCCGTTTTAAAAAGGATATCTCACGTTGCAGAATAATCCGCATCCGTGGAGTAGTTGTGATATTTTTGGAGGGACAGATATCTTGACAGAAGCCACAGTTTGTACACCGGTCAATTGTTTCATGAGACTGAGGCATCATTTTTAAGTCTTCAAGATAAACATTCTTATTATCATTGATTATGACGCCCGGATTTAACAGACTATGGGGATCAAAGGCAAATTTAATCCGTCTCATAAGCTGATACGCCTTACTTCCCCATTCGAGTTCGACAAAGGGAGCCATGTTCCGCCCGGTTCCATGCTCAGCTTTCAGCGAACCCTTGTATTTGTTGACAACGAGTTCATTAACCTCCTTCATCAGTCCCTCATATTGATGAATTTCTTCATCCGTTTCAAACTTCTGAGTAAAAATGAAGTGCCAATTCCCATCTAAAGCATGCCCATAAATAATAGCATCCTGATAGCCATATTTATTAAGAATCGTTCTAAGATCTATAGTAGCCTCAGCCAGTCGGTCTAAAGGAAAAGCCACATCTTCGATAATAACTGCCGTCCCCTGTTCACGGATTCCACCCACTGCAGGAAAAATTCCTTTACGGATTTTCCAGAAAGTTTCATACTCAGATTTTACAGAGGTAAAGTCAATGGGTAAAACCGTCGGAATGCTCTTAAGTCGTTCTTTTACTTCCTGAATCCGTTGTTCTAGAACCTCCCGATTTTCCCCACGAACCTCAACTAAGAGTGCAGTTGCTTCTTCTGAAAGAGTCCGTAAATACTCAGGCATGCCCGGGCTCTCTTCCATGGTTTTCAAGGAAACCCGGTCCATCATCTCCGCGGCAGATACTAAATCTCGATTCAGCTTCATAACTGCACGGCAGGCGTGATCCATATCCGGATAAATAATTAAGGCTGAGGCTTTGTGGTCATGTTCGATGACGGTTTTATAGGTAATCCTTGAGATAAACCCTAGAGTCCCTTCTGAACCAATCATAGCATGCTTAATAATCTCGATGGGATCCTCGAAGTCAACAAAGGCATTAATACTATAACCTGTAGTATTTTTTATTTTATATTTCCTTTTGATCATTGACGTAAGGTCTGGATCCGCCTTAAGTTCATCCCGAATGCTCTCTATCTCTCGGATAAGCTCGGGTTTACTCTGAAGAAATGCTCTTCTGGATTCGGTATTCTCGGTATCAAGAATCGTCCCATCATCGAAAATGATTCGCATATCTTCTACAGTTTTATAGCTGTTATCCGCAGTGCCACAACACATACCACTTGCATTATTGGCCGCTATCCCTCCAATCATGCAGTGATCGATGGAGGCCGGATCCGGTCCAATCTTTCTACGATAAGATCTTAAATACCGATTTGCTTCAACCCCAAGAATGCCTGGTTCGAGTGAAATCTTCTTTCCATCTTCATGAACCTCATAGTGTCGCCATGCGCCTTGGATCACCAGTAAGACTGAATCGCTTAAAGCTTGCCCTGATAAACTCGTTCCGGCACAACGGAAAGTAACCGGAACCTTTAACCTTTGAGAGGTTTTTAGAATAGCCGACATTTCTTGATTATTAACAACTTTAACAACAACCTTAGGGATTAATCGATAAAAACTAGCATCAATGCCATAGCCTAATGTGTAAAGGGGGTCAATGAATACCCGTTGATGAGGCATTAAATGGGTAACTTCACGGTAGAAATCTTGATAGACTTTAGGGAGTGAGCTCAAATCCTTTTGTTTCTGGGCAGGATTACGGGAGTCTTTAGGATTTAGAGGATATAATATTTGTCGTGTTCCGCTGCGACGATGAGTCAAAGTCGTCACGTCCTTTCGTGATCATTGTTTTATAGTCTTTGCAGAGTTAACGTGTACAATTCAAAACAGGGGGACAGGTTCAGTGTTTTGCCAAAACACTGAACCTGTCCCCCTGTTTCCCTCAAGTTCGCTCTGCTTAAACTCGAGAAAATCTAAGTAGTCTTTTATTAAACCTAGAGTTGAGGAATTCCTTCCTCGAAAAGGAGTATATCCCTAACGCCATCCATATTAGACCAAAGCTAATAAAGTCAACCTTACTAAACTCTTCTTTAAACAAAAAGATACCCAGCAGCAGAGCAATACTTGGAGCAAGGTATTGGAAAAAACCTAGGGTTGATAAGGGCAAACATTTAGCGGCTTGTGCAAATAATAAAAGGGGTATGGCGGTTGCTACTCCCGTAAGTACCACTAATATTAGAACACTCAAAGGCAGAGAAACTAGTGAACTTGTTCCTTGGACCTGATTATAAACTACGTACCCCAAGGCTAGAGGAGTAATAATCATAGTTTCCATTGTTAGAGCAACAATCGAAGTAAGATTCGAAAGTTTTTTAACCAGCCCATATAAACCAAACGATATTGCAAGTAACAGGGACACCCAAGGGATCTCCCCATATTGAACCGTAATGAGAATTACACCTAACAACGCCAATAACAACGCGGCAATTTGCCATCGATCAATTCGCTCTTTTAAGATAATGACACCTAACAGAACCGTAAATAATGGGTTAATATAATACCCTAAACTTGTTTCAATGACCCGATTGCTGTTGACCGCCCATATATAAGTAAACCAATTGACTGTTATGAACAAAGCTCCCAAAGACACGGTTAATATGGTCTTGCCGTTTGACAAAGCCTTTCTGAGGTCTTTAAAACCTCCAATGATAAAAAGAATTAGCAGTGATACTACGAAAGACCAAATTATTCGAGAAGCAAGTATTTCACCAGCACCTATTTGTTTCAAGACTTTCCAATATAACGGAAGAATTCCCCAAATTCCGTATGACAATATAGCATAGAGAATCCCTTTACTTTGAGACCGTTCACTTAATCCTCTCATAAACCCATTCACTACAAACATCCCCAATCACAACGTTCAACTTATCCATTGTACATGAAATACGGTTTGTTTTATATACACCCATGCAAGTTTATACAGTAACAGTCTGTCATCCTGAGAGATAGCGAAGGATCTAGATCCTTCGCTATCTCTCAGGATGACACAGGCCTTGAGTTGCTTTCAGAAAAACAAAAAACAAAGAGACACTTTTGTTCTGATATGCTCCCCCTATGGTAGACAGGTTAAATAATAAAAACCTACTACACAAGGGGGAGTATTTTCATGTCTAAAAAGAACCAATATAGTGCCCCGGAAAAACTAGCTATATTACATGAACTTGAAAAGGGATCGACATTCGCATATGTGGCAAGTAAATATAATGTTTGCAAAACAACCTTAAAAAGATGGCGTCATTGTTATGAATTATACGGATATGAAGGCTTAGAGATTCAAACTTACAATAGAAGCTATTCAGCGGAACTTAAACTCCAGGCTGTTCTGGATTATCTTTCAGGAAATTATTCGCAGAATGAAGTTATTGATAAGTATAAAATAGCCAGTCGTACCCAACTCATAGGATGGATTAACAAGTATAATAGTCTTAGCTGCTTAAAATCCTATAAAGATGGAGGACGCACTATGACTAAAGGAAGGTTAACTAACTGGAAGGAACGGATTGATATTGTCTTATACTGTCTCTCTCACAACCATGATTACCAAAATACCTCAGAAACCTATCAGGTATCATATCAACAGGTTTATCAATGGGTAAAGAAGTATGAAGATGGCGGAGAAGATGCCTTAAAGGATGGCCGTGGGCGAAATAAAGCACCCGAAGAATTAAATGAAGCGGAACGGCAAAAGAATGCTTTGAAAAAACTCGAATACGAAAATGAGCGGCTCAGAGCAGAGAATGCGTTGTTAAAAAAGTTACAGGAACTCGAAAGGCGGCGGTTTTAAGCCAGATCCGGCAGGAAAAAATATATCGAGCCATCCAAGCTGTACAGAAAGAACATCATTTTAGTGTGATTGTATTATGTCAAATAGCACAAATTCCACGTTCGAGCTATTACAAATGGTTAAATCGTAAAGTTAGTGTCCGTGAACAAGAGAACCAACAACTCATTAATGCAATGATCTTGCTATACGAGAAGGTTGAGGGCATTTATGGGTATCGCCAGTTGACCATGAATTTGAGACGACAAACAGGTCAGTCGATTAATCATAAGCGGGTGTATCGTCTTATGAAGGTGGTTGGAATCCAATCAGTTATTCGCAGAAAGAAAAAGAAATATGTTAAGTCAACTCCGCAGCAAATTGCTGAGAATCTCTTAAACCGTGAGTTCACTGCAGAAGAATCAAATGAAAAATGGTTGACTGATGTAACAGAATTTAAATATGGAAATGGTCTGAAGGCCTATCTCAGTGCTATTCTGGATTTACGTGACAAATCCATTGTCGCCTATGTTCTAGGCCATTCAAATAACAATGCTCTTGTTTTTCAAAACTTGGATTTAGCCTTGCAAGCTGCACCAGGCAGTACGCCTATGATTCATAGTGATCGAGGCTTTCAATATACCTCATGGGGTTTTAAGAGACGATTAGAAGCTCATGGTTTGGTCCAGAGTATGTCGCGTGTTGGCAAGTGCATAGATAATGGACCTATGGAAGGATTCTGGGGAACACTCAAATGTGAGAAGTATTACCTACGTAAATATCAAACCTTTGAATCTCTTAAGAAAGACATTGATAATTACATCTATTTTTACAATAACGAAAGATTGCAGAGGAAATTAAACAGCCTCAGTCCGATGGAGTATCGAACTAAGGCTGCTTAGATAAATTTTTGTTTTTACACTGTCTACTTGACGGGGTGCAGTTCA
>JUEG02000581.1_pt1 | contig 50132 bp, 44 predicted proteins | sample 432341 | NCBI WGS metagenome assembly JUEG02 (sample SAMN02953476, study PRJNA257561) | rock porewater metagenome | biome: terrestrial; feature: Opalinus Clay rock; material: porewater; isolation source: Opalinus Clay rock BIC-A1 borehole | place: Switzerland: Mt Terri URL, St-Ursanne ... | reverse complement strand
GGAGCTGTGGTGTAGAGGCCTAACATGCCTGCCTGTCACGCAGGAGACCGCGGGTTCGAATCCCGTCAGCTCCGCCATTTTTTAAAATCTGTATAAGTACAAGTTCATATGCCACGGTAGCTCAGTCGGTAGAGCAGAGGACTGAAAATCCTCGTGTCGGCGGTTCGATTCCGTCCCGTGGCACCATTTTTTCAGATAAGTCAAAACTTCGCATAAGCGAAGTTTTTTGTTGCATAAAGACCGAAGATTATTTATAATATTAATATTAAGGTTAAATACATAGGCTACCGGGAGGTAAAGTAAATGAAACATATTAAAACTTTAAACAAAAAATCCTTACAAGAAACAGTTAAAGATGGCGGTTGCGGAGAGTGTCAAGCTTCTTGCCAATCTGCTTGTAAAACCTCTTGTACAGTAGGAAATCAAGTTTGCATGAAGTAAGTAATTAGAAGCCTAATCCTAACGGATTAGGCCTAATTTTTTTATTAAGGAGGCAACCAATGATACATAAGTTTGAATTCGATGGAGCAAAAATAATTTTGGATGTCAATAGCAGTTCAGTGCATGTGGTGGATGACTTAACCTGGTTGGTTCTTGATGATTACAGTAAGCTGACCTATGAAGAACTAGTTAATAAATACAGCGGTTTCCCTGAACCTGAAGTAAACGAAGTTTTAACTGAAATTGAGACTTTAGTCAGTGAAGGTCTTTTATTTGCAGAGGACAAAACTTCCGGTAATTTTCGCCTTCAGGAGAACCCAATAGTCAAGTCTATGTGTCTGCATGTTGCGCATGATTGCAATTTAAGATGCGAGTATTGCTTTGCAGCCACCGGCGATTTTGGTGGTGATAGAGGGCTCATGTCGGCTCCGGTAGGTAAAGCTGCCATTGATTTGTTAATTAAAAATTCAGCTCATAGAAAAAATATTGAGATCGATTTCTTTGGTGGAGAACCCTTATTGAATTTTGATGTCGTTAAGGAATTAGTTGCCTATGGCAAAGAAAAAGCGCAGGCAGCAGGAAAAGCCTTTACATTTACGCTGACAACTAATGCTGTATTATTAGACCAAGATATTCAAGATTATTTAAATGAGAATGAAATTAGTGTGGTTTTGAGTCTGGATGGACGACCTGAAGTAAATGACAAAATGAGATATTATGCTGACGGCTCTGGGTCTTATGCTGATATCTTACCTAAAATTAAAAGCTTTATTTTCTCTAGAGATAATCAGGGATATTACCTTAGAGGTACCTTTACCAGCCAAAACCTAGATTTTTCCCAGGATGTACTCCATATGGCTGATCTAGGCTTTAAAGAACTATCAGTGGAACCTGTGGTTGCCCCAGAGAATGCGGAGTACGCCTTTAAAGAGGGAGACTTACCCTTCTTAGAAGAGGAGTATGAAAAGTTAACTAGAGCTTATTTACAGAGAGCGGCTGAGGGTAGTCCCTTTAACTTTTTTCACTTTAACCTAGACCTCAATGGCGGACCTTGTTTACCAAAGCGTTTATCTGGCTGCGGAGCGGGGCACGAGTATATGGCAGTAAGTCCTGAGGGTGATTTGTATCCTTGCCATCAATTTGTTGGGAAGGAAGAATATAAGATTGGTAATGTTTTAGAGGAAGGGCTAAATAAATCTATCATTAAAAATTTTCAAAGTGCCCATGTCTTAAATAAAGATAAATGTAAACCTTGTTGGGCTAAATTTTTCTGTAGCGGCGGTTGCCATGCCAACGCAGTAGGCCTTAATAATGACCTCTACGAGCCCTATGAAATTGGCTGTAGCTTAGAGAAGAAAAGGGTTGAGTGTGCAATTTACATTCAGGCCAAGAAGGCAGGTTTAGCCTAAACAAAAAGGTAGTAAGCGTAATTCGCTTACTACCTTTTCTTTCTGTACTTTAGGAATGTTTATGTTTCCACTACTCAGCAATCTCCCTTACATTCCACTACATTAGAAGCTTCGCTATTTAAATCCCCCTCGACCAGTTCTCTACTTTTAAAACCTGACCAAACTAAGATTCTTTTGTTTTTACCCCAGGGGGATGCTAAAAAATCCTTGTATACATCCAGATAAACGTCTTCTGTTAATTTAGCAACTTTATTCCAGGTATATAACTTTTTAATTTTATCTGTCGCTTTAGCCACTACACCATCGGCAAAATAAGTATTGTCAAGCAAAAACTTGGCATTGGTGGCTAGGGAATAAGGATCATTGGGGTGAAATTTCAAGCCATCAATGTGATGCTCAATTACCTCACTTAAGCCGCCCACGTCGGATACAAGGACAGGGGTTTCTGCCAACATGGCTTCAAGAGCCACAATGCCGAAAGGTTCATAAAAGCTTGGGAAAACCACAAGAGAGGCCAATTTATATAACTCTTCTTTTTCTTGTTGAGTAATGAAACCGGGGAAAAAGAATTTCTCTTCCAAGCCCAAAAAGCTTACTTTTTCCTTTAGGGTATCTAGATAATAACCCTGCCCGGCAATGACAAACTTGGTATTGGGGAACTCTTGCAGGATTAATGGTGCCGAATCTATAATTGTCTGAAAACCTTTTTCATAGACTATACGTCCAATTGAAAAGATAATTCGTTCTTCATCGCGCGCGTATTTTCTTTTTGCCTCTGGAGGTGGCGTTGCTATTTGTTTAAAATCGATGCCATTGGGAATGACGGAAACTTTATTTTCCGGTAGGTCAAATTGCTCCATTAGTTCGTGTTGCATAAACTTACTACAGCATATTGTCTGCCAGGACTCAAAGGATAAACCCCACTCAGTTTGATGAATATACCACTGTAAGGAGTTGTGAAGCCCTCTATTACGCCCTTTTTCCGTGGCATGGATAGTGGTAATTAAGGGTAACTGAAACATATGCTTTAAACTTTGAGCGCTATAGCTTACCAGCCAATCGTGGGCATGAAGCAGGTGGATTTTTTCTTCTTGGATTATTTGTGCAACTTTATTTGTCAGACCCAGATTATCTTGAACAACGTTTAAAGGAAACTCAGCCTCAGCAAAAGAGCCAAATTTCACTCGATGGACTCGAACCCCTTCTAATATTTCCTCTTTATTTTCAGGAGCAGGTGTAACGACATGGACCTGATGACCTAAGGAAACTAAAGCTTCTGAAAGTCCTTTCACATGAGCGGCTAACCCACCTTCAATTGCGGGAGGATATTCCCACGACAGCATTAAAATCTTCATTAAACACTCTCCTCCTAAATCTACTTCTTTATGGATTGGGCACCTTCTTTGAGGAGCCGTACATTATCGTTAAACTGCTTCCAATGGAGCAGAATTCTATCCCGTGCGTATTCCTTAGCTTGGCCTGTGGTAATTAGAAAAGGCCAATCGCTACTTGTAAGTAGTAAAAACTCTCGGACTAAAGGATTGCTCAGGCTAAGATCTTCAGGTGAGCTATTCCAAAGGCTATCCTCTGCTTGATGGATTAGTCCCCATACCCACTTCGTATTTTCATTTAGCCAAACCTGATGCTTTCCTCCCGCTCCCCAGGAGCATTCTGGAAGATCAATAGTTTCCTGCGGAGGATTCTTCTCTAAATAGCTACTGACAGTCGATAACTCCACACTACTATTATTGTTTAACAACTGGATAGCCTCCGATAGCCACATAATGCCCTCGTGCCACCAGTGCCCAAAGAGCTCCGCATCATAGGGTGATAATATATGACCTGCTACCCCATCCTTTGACCAGTAATCTTGGAATAAATGTTCAATCACAGTGTTAAAGTGCGTAGCGTGCTCTTTTACCATGGAATGAGCAAGGTTAGGCTTATAGACCTCTCTTTGATGAAGGGGGAGGCTTTTATCTGTAACTCGCCAATATTGCATACCTGTGTCAGAATCTCGCCTATGAAACTCACGATAGGCACCTTCACCAGGATATCCCAAATCTGCAGACCAAACTTGGTCTCCCGTTGTTACATTGCGGCCCAGAGCGGTAACACCACTGCTGAGTTTATAAGGTTGAAAGGTGGTATAGGGTCTTGGAGCTGAAAACGTACTGAAATTGGTAGGTCTGTTATAGCTACTAGGGCCAAGGGGGTGCCCTCCTATAATGGCATGAGCGTCTGTAATAAAGTATTTTAAGCCCAGTTCGTGTAAGTAATTATCTAGTCCCGGCTTATAAGCACACTCCGGCAGCCATATCCCACGAGGTTCCCTTTCAAATTGGTTAACATAAGATTCTACACCCAGACCAAGTTGTAATTTTACAGACTTCTGTCGATTTAAAAGCGGAAGATAACCGTGGGTGTAAGCAGAAGTAATAATTTCAATCAGATTCTTTTTTTGCAGACTCGAGAAACCGGCAACTATGTCACGTTGTAAGTCATCTAAGAATAGTCTCAATAAACTTTGATATCTTTGACAGTAGCTGTCGGCTAAGTTGGCAAGCTCCAATTGGTTATTGGCCTTGAATTTCTGATAGTCCTGTTCACAAAAAGCAATTCTTTGTTTGGCATAACAAATAAATTCTTGCACCATATGAGCGTCTTTTAGCTGGTGGGCCAAGATTGGTGTAATACCCAACGTAATACCTGCTTTTAAACCTTTTGCATCAAGGTCAATTAACATTTCATATAAAGGAAGATAAGTATCAAGTAGTGCTTCGTAAACCCATTCCTCACCAAAGGGGAATTTGCCGTGCTTACGGACATATGGTATATGACTGTGGAGTACAAACATCACGGTTCCTCTCATCATTTGAATCCTACCCTGCGCTAGTTTCTTTAGCAATTCTTTTTACCATAGTCAAAGAATCATGTAAAAAGTTTTGTCCTGTTACAGATTCACATTCCCCATATACATGAAGTAGGGGATGGTAGGGATCCGGTAAGACAAGAAACCAATCCTTGTTGTTAAAAAATTTGACTCCATCGAAAAGTTCAACGTCTCTATCTTTAACCTCTTCTAACAATCGACGCATAAAGGCTCCTTTAGCATTTACGGTACAATCAACGGTTGCTTTAAACATTTCTATTTGCGGAAGGCGACTAATTAAAGCCCCAAGAGATAAATCTTCTAAGGCTAGAAACTCTAACAACTTTACTACGGCCACAAGTGCATCTTGACTGACTGAAAAATCGGGAAAAATTATCCCAGATTTCACATCTCCGCCTAGGACAGCACCTTCCGATAAGCAGGTGCGCTTTAAGACTCTGCTATCAGTTTTTGTCCTTTGAATCTCCCCGCCCAAATCTGAACAGATTTTATCAATATTATGACTTGTGCGAATGGTGGTAATAATGTTCCGATTTTGAGCTGTCTCACCATTACTTGAGCTATGACGAGTACCCTTAAGAGAGAGATAGCTATACAGAGCTTGAATCAAATCATTCGAGAGGATCTCGCCCTCGTTAGTGATCAGCCTAAAATTTTGCTGAACTTCGTCAACTAAGACACCTAAATCACAGTCATTGTTACGGATGATATTGATTACTTTAGAGTTTGATTCAGTGACTGTTAAAGATATAAGCTCACAATTAAGTTCGGAGAAAATTGTTTTTAGTAATCCTTTCGGGAAGCATCCATCAAAGTTGACGGCTATCCTGAAACCTCTGTTAGCTATACTAGCTGAGTCAACAAAGTTTAATAATTTATCTACATAAACGTTCCATATGTTCGCGGAAGGGAGAGCGCGAGCAACTTGGTTACTAGAGATTCTTCTGAACTCCTCTCTTGAAAATAAGCTTTCAATATCCTTTTCCAGCGATTTCGATATCTCAATGCCCTGTTCATCAAGAAGAACCATAGTTATATTATTTGGATTTTGATAAGAGGTGTAGACATGGATACCGCCCTGGGCCCCGGTGTTAGTTATTGCAAAGGAGTTTAAGGAAACGGAAGTAATACCCAGACCAAGAATATTGATACCTGTAGACTGCAACCCTATCTCTAAAGCTTTTTTTAATACGCTCGAACACGGATGATTGTCTTTTGATAAAATAACTGTTGAATTTATTTTTAGGAGACTGCCAAAGGCAGCTCCAATTTTAACCACTAATTCCGGTGTAATTTCATAATTTGCTACCCCAGAAATCCCATAAGATCCGAAGAGTGAGGCTGCTACAGTATTGGTGTTTACCACGTTCCCGCACACAGTAACTCCTTTTGGGATTACTTTGTTAGGCCAAATTTTAGCTGCTGAGTTAATCTGACTGCCCTCGCCAATAATGCAATGGTCACCCACAAAGGTATTTTCTTTCAATAAGGTCCGTTCCTTGATCAAGCATTGACTTCCAATCTGGGAAAATGAAAGTTTAGTTCTTTCACCTATATAAACCCCATCCCAAATGAGGCATTCCTCCACTAAAGCACCCATTTCGATCACAGAATTATCTCCAATTATAGTTGGCCCTTTAATTTTCGCACCTCGATGGATCTTGCAATTTCTACCTAACAAAACCGGCCCTGTAACCTCAGCTTCTTTAGAAATGTAGGATTCACTGCCGAGCACCACTTGCTCCTCCTGGAGTCCTTCAAAAGAGTGGATTTTAACTCTACCTTGTAATGCATCAAAGTTGGCTCGTTTGTATTGCTCTAAATTTCCTATATCGCACCAATAATCGTCAGCCACAACTCCATATAAAGGATAATTTTCTTTTAATAAGTAGGGAAAAATATCTCTGCTAAAATCGTATTTTTGGTAAGGCTTCATAAGTTTAAGAATTTCAGGTTCTAAGACATAAATACCTGTGTTAATTGTGTCGCTAAAGACTTCGCTCCAACTGGGTTTTTCTAGAAACCTTGTTATTTTGCCCGAGCTATCGGTTAAAACAATGCCAAAATCGAGAGGGTTGGTGGCTGTAGTCATGGTCAGAGTTGCAACCGCATTCTTCCTCTTGTGAAAATCAATAATTTGAGTAAGATCAAAATCTGTTAGAGCATCCCCGCTGATTACTAGGAAAGTATCATCGAGAAAATCCTCGATATTTTTGACGCTACCTGCTGTACCTAAAGGAGATTCTTCAATCGAGTAAAGCAAATTTACTCCAAATTTTTTACCATCCTTAAAATACTCTGTTATCTTTTCGGGTAAATACTGTAAGGTCACGGCAATATCGATTATTCCGTGCTGCCTTAAAAGGTTAATAATGTGCTCCATGACCGGAACATTTAAAACAGGAACCATAGGTTTAGGTCTTTCGCAGGTCAAAGGTCTAAGTCGAGTACCTTCCCCACCTGCCATAATTACTGCTTTCATACGTTATACCTCCTGTCAGACTTTGCCCCACAATGCTTAGACAATAATTGATTCTATGACTGGAAAGGGGCAACTAGAACAAAACTGGTTAAAAAAACAGGATCTTTTTAAACTTATTGGGTTGTCGAATTTTAAGGTTTACCGAAAAGTAAATATATGTTATAATGTACATGCTGATTCTAAACATTTTCTAGAGAGTGTTCTTAAAATTAAAAATGTTAAATATATTATGAATTAAAGCTTTAAATGAGGGGAGCAAGTATGAGTAGAATTAAAAACTATTTTCAAACAAAGTACCAAAATTTTAGTAAATCTAAGCCACTTCAAATAGGGAGTGCAGTCTTCGTCATCTACGTTGCTTTATTAGCCGTATGGTTTAACGGACAAATTACTAACGCTGTAGCTATTCAAGTAAATGGAAAAGAGGTAGCGGTTGTAGCTACTGAAGAGCAAGCCAACGCCGTTTTGAATAGCGTGACACAAGCTTTAAATATAAAAGTAGGTCAAGACATTGAATTAAAAGAAGAAATAAAGTACATACCTGTTAAAAGCGAAAACCGAGTTTCAGAAACTGAACTAGAAAATATTTTCAGTGAGCAATTAACCTTTACTACCGAAGCTGCTGGAATTAAAGTAAACGGAGAATTAAAGGTAATTGTACAAAATGAAAAGGTTGCAAATCAAATTATTGAAGCTGTTAAAACTGTTGAAGTCAATGACGGCCAACAATATGAGATCGAATCTGTTAAGACTGAAGAAGCTGTAAATGTTGTAAAGATAGAGACTAAAGTTGATAGCTTAGTTTCCAAAGATCAAGCTTTAGCTAAGCTAAAGAATGGTGAAGTTGAAAAAAACAAGGTCCATACAGTTGCAGAGGGTGAGTCACTGTGGACTATTGCCGATAAATATAAACAATCAGTTGATGAATTGATTGTAAACAATCCAGAAATCGACCCAGGTGCTCTTCAAATAGGCTATGAGCTTAATATTGTTAAGGTTGAACCACTAATTAATGTTCTTATTACGGCGAAAGCTAAGCTGATAGAAGAATTAGCTTTTGAAACAACCTACAAGGAAGATAAAAGTCTTGTTAGTGGCAGACAAAAGGTTCAGCAAGAAGGTGTAAAGGGTAAAGTTGAAAACACTTACACTGTAGTGCTTAAAAATAACGTAGTTGTAGACAAAGAATTGCTATCTGCAAAGACTTTAGAGCAACCGAAACCAAAGGTTGTAGCTAAGGGAACCAAGATTACTGTTGTGGCCTCAAGGGGAGGCAGCGCTAACGGTAGTTGGTCTGGTGGAGGCGGTGGAAACTTTGCTTGGCCAGCGCAAGGTAGACTTACATCACCTTTTGGTGACGGCAGAGGACATTCTGGAATCGATATTGCTAACAAAACAGGTACCGGAATCTATGCCGCTGAGTCTGGAGTTGTTACTTTCTCTAGCTACGCTGGAGGATATGGAAACTATATCGATATCGATCATGGTAATGGTTATCTTACAAGGTACGCGCATCTTTCAAGTTTTGCTGTTAGTGTTGGAAAAAGAGTAAGCAGAGGACAGTTGATTGCTTACATGGGTAATACAGGAAGATCAACAGGGCCACATCTTCATTTTGAAATTAGAACGGGTGGAAAATGGGGAACCCCACATAATCCTATAAAATATTTAAGATAGTGCTAAATAAAAGAAAGCCTTTTACAGAGTATGAACTGTAAAAGGCTTTTTCTATGTACTTCAAGAGTCATCTTTCCACAATAGTGGAAGATGACTGCATAAAAAAAAGTTTCTTGCTAAAGCTAAGTGTAACTACCCATAAGGAGGTATTTATATGACTTATTCAAGAAGAGAACCCTTTCACGAACTTTACCAACTACGGGATGATTTTAACAAATTAATGGTAGCACCCTTTAGTAAGATGATGAAGGGCTACATGGAGTATCCACGTGTAGATGTGTTTGAGACAGACAAAGAAATAGTACTTAAAGCGGAGATTCCGGGCATGTCAAAAGAAAATCTTGACGTGAAAGTAGCACGTGACAGTATAACCATTAAAGGAGCCTTGAATCGTGATGCAGAAGTAAATGACGAGAGTTATATTCTGCAGGAACGAAATTATGGGGAATTTGTCCGAACAGTTCCTGTGGGTGTTCATATGGAGTATGATCAAGCCCAAGCCAGCTTCAAAGAAGGGGTCTTAGAGATTAAAGTCCCTAAGAAAGAACAGGAGCGTGGAAAAAAATTACAAATAGATTAACTTAAAAGGTATTTACTCCTTTCCATTGTGTTGTTATAATAGAGATAGATTTCACAAAGAGAGGGGAAAAAACAAATGCCTAAAAAGTATAATGCTAAAAAGCCAGAAAGGTATCAGGCCATAGGTTTTAGACCTAGCAGAAAGCTTGTAGTTGTTTTGGCTATTCTTATATCTTTGAGCTTGGTAGCCGGTATTGTAATACCTGCAATTGCAGGACTTGCCTCTGGAGGTTCGGGTAGTGCAATTGCACAATACAGAGACTATTTAAAGGACAACCCTGACGATGTAGCTACACGTGAGAATTTAGGACACGCCTTATTCGATGAAGCTAATCAAGCTAAAGATGATGCTAAATACGAGGAAGCAGTAGTTGAGTACAATAAAGTTTTAGAAAAGCAACCCGATAACAAGGTTGTCTTAGGCAACTTAGCGATTATTAAATTCTACACCGGAAAGACTGATGAAGCTATTACTGTAGCAGAAAGAGCCTTGAAAGCAGACCCTGAATTCCACATTACAAGAATGAATTTAGGTATCTTTCTTGGTGACGGTAAACAAAATTATGCTAAGGCAGTTGAAGAATTAGAAAAAATTCCTGCCAGCTTCCAAAACTATCAAAATGTGCAGGATATGATTACTCGTTACAAGTCCAGTCTAGGTGGCTTACAACTTCAGCCTCAAGGTCCAGATAGCACAGGAAAAAGCACCTATACTGAAAATAAAGATTCCAAGTAAATAGTGAGTTTAGTTTAAAAGGCCGACAAATGTCGGCCTTTTTTCTTTTACTAACTATCCATGCAACAATTACCACTAGGTTTAGCCCTTCAAGCATTGTATAATGGGAAGAGTCTAAAAATTCTCAATGCGAAGGGGTGAGACCCATGGAAATGGTTACTTTAACCAACAAAAAAAGAAAGATCCTTCAAGGGTTGATCACCCTGGGTCTAGTATTAGTTCTCTCTCTTATCAACACTCTGTTTCTAGCTCCAAACTTTGTTAAAGCTTTAAGTTATACTGTGCTCAGAGAAATTGCCAAATATCAATTTCTTTATGGAACCAGACACTTAGCTCAGATCGAAGGAGATCATTTTATAGTTAGATATTACCCTAAGGACAAAGAGGTAGCTAGAATCGTCTTAGAAAACGCTGAGAGCATTCATAAACCAGTAGGGGATAAATTGGGCTTTGGTTTTGACAAGAAAGTGCCTGTGGTGATTTATCCAACTAGACAAGACTTAGGTCGTAGCTTTGGCTGGGAAGCTAATGAGAGTGCTATGGGTGTCTATTGGGCTGGTGCTATTAGAATCTTGTCACCTAACGAGTGGATTTATTCCGATGATTTAGCGCAAGTTAAAGAAGCCTTTGATGCAAATGGTCCAATGGCTCACGAGTATACACATCTGGCAATTGATTATTATACTAAAGGTAACTATACCAGATGGTTTACTGAAGGAATTGCTCAGTATGTAGAGTTTGAACTTACTGGCTTTAAGCTTAACGAAAAAGGTAACTCGCTAAGACAACCAATGTATCCTTTTGAGGCTATGGATAAGGAGTATGATAACTTAGACAATCAAGGTCTAGCTTACAATCAATCTTTAGTTGCGGTGCAGTACCTGGTTGAATACTATGGCCAAGAAAAACTACTAGCGATTCTTGCTGAATTAAAACGTGGCCACAACCTAGATCAGAGTATGAAGAACACGATAGGTGTGGACCTCAAAGAATTCGAGCTAAACTTTAAAGACTGGGTAAAAGCTAATATAGACAGAATTGACACCATTAACTAGGAAACTTTTAGAGTCGTAGAACTCCAAAAGTTTCTTTTTCTTTATTCTTCAGGATGTAGATGTTTCATGCATTCTTGCTATCAGGAAGTTTGATTTTGCAGGAATACTCGATTTTTTAGAGAATATAAAGTTAATAATTGGAATTGAAAGTAAGGCTTTTTAAAGGAGGACCTTTTATGGATAAACTTGTGATTACTGGCGGAATACCCCTTCAAGGAAAGGTTCGGATAAGTGGCGCTAAAAATGCAGCACTAACTGCCATATGTGCATCTTTAATGGCTGAAGGTGAAGTCGTTCTCGATAACGTACCTCGCATAGCAGATGTGGAAATTATGCTTAGAATAATTAATCGTTTAGGTGTTGAAACATGTTGGGAAGGTCCTAATACTCTAGTAATAAAAACGCCGGAAACGATTAGCCGAAAGACAATATACAAAGATGTTAAAATGCTCCGTGCCTCAAATCTACTATTGGGTCCCCTAGTTGCGCGGTTCAAAGAAGCGGAGATATCTATGCCTGGTGGATGTAATATTGGCATTAGGCCTATGGACCTACATCTTAAGGGTCTGGCTCTCCTAGGGGCTGATATATCTTGTGAGCATGGCTTTATTAAGGCTAAAGCGGACAAATTAATCGGAAATAAGGTATACCTGGATTTCCCCAGTGTCGGCGCCACCGAGAATATAATGATGGCCGCGGCTTTAGCGGAGGGGTCAACGATAATAGAAAATGTAGCCAAGGAGCCTGAGATTGTAGATTTAGCTAATTTATTAAACACCTTAGGTGCAAATGTTAAAGGCGCTGGAACAGATATGATTAAAATAGAAGGAGTACCTAAATTAATTGGTGATAGGTATGCTATTATTCCAGACAGGATTGAAGCAGGGACTTTTCTAATTGCAGCAGCTGCTACAAGGGGTAATGTTACGATTGAAAACGTCATTCCCACCCATCTTGAGCCCTTAATGGCAAAATTGAGAGAAGCGGGAGTAACCCTGCTAGAAACCGACGATACGATTACTGTGGTAACCGACAAGGAAATTAAACCTGTAGACCTAAAGACCTTGCCTTATCCCGGTTTCCCAACAGATATGCAATCCCAGTTTATGAGCTTTCTTAGTGAAGTGAGGGGAACTAGTGTAGTTGTAGAAAATATCTTTGAAAATAGATTACAGCTTGCTCAAGAACTTCGCCGAATGGGAGCTAAAATAAAGGTTGAAGGAAGGTCAGCTGTGGTTGAGGGTGTACCTCGGTTACAAGGTGCCCAGGTCAAAGCCTCAGACTTAAGAGCCGGTGCAGCGTTAGTTATAGCGGGACTTATGGCAGAGGGGAACACTGAGATTAGCAACGTGAAATACATTGATAGAGGTTATGAGAATTTAGAGGGCAAGTTGGTGAGCCTCGGAGCAAAAATTAATCGAAACTTCAAACCAGTCATGGTCTAAACCATGGCTTTTTTCTAGCTTCCTTTAATTCTAAATTTATCACAATTTAACAGAAGGAAAAACAATGCCGCTGTCAAATTAACTTATTAGGCCTAAGTCTAAAATTTGAGAGGCGGAACAATCTAAAATGAGAATATGTAGTTTAGCTAGCGGTAGTTCCGGTAACAGCATTTATGTAGAAAAGAATGAAACCAAAGTGCTGATAGATTCGGGGCTTAGTGGAAAGGCCATCGAAGAACGCCTAGCTCAGATCAAAATTGACCCTAAAGATCTAACCGGCATCCTGATTACCCATGAACATAGCGATCACATCAAAGGTGTTGGGGTATTATCTCGGAGATATGATTTACCTATCTACGCCACAGAGAATACTTGGTCTCAATTGAGTTCTATAGGTAAGATTGCTGAATATAATCAGCAGTACATAAATAAAGAGAAGGGTATAGAACTAGGGGATTTAAAAATAGAGTGTTTTTCAACCTCCCATGATGCAGCAGACCCTATTGGTTTTAGCTTCTACGCCGAGGAAAATAAGGTGGGTATTGCTACTGACACAGGCTACCTAAGTGACTCCGTCAAAAAAAGTCTTTCTGATTGCGAATTTTTATTTTTGGAAGCAAACTACGATGACAAAATGCTTGACTGTGGGTCCTATCCCTTTCATTTAAAACGACGAATTAAGGGTCAAAAAGGTCATTTATCTAACAGGATTGCAGCAGAAAGTTTAGTCGAAATGTTGACGGGTAAAACTAAGAAGGTTATGTTAGCCCACCTAAGCGAAGAAAATAACTTACCTTCTTTGGCTTTCCATACAGTCAAAGATATTCTGGAAGATATCGGTCTTAAGATTAACCGAGACTTAGAGTTAGATGTCGCTCCGCGATATGGGGTTAGTGATATAGTTGAGGTAAAATAAGCAAACTTATATTAAGGGGGAGTAGAATGAGTTATTATGATGATTTTGAACCAAAAAGATCAAGTTTTTTGCCCTATATGGCCATAGCGCTTGTAAGTGCTATCGTGGGCGGACTAATAGTTGCCTTCTTTTTACCGGGTATTTTACCCGATGGCAGTAAGCTTAATAACAATATTGTAGAAAAGCCTAACAACAGTAAAGTTAACCCCTTACCAATAATGGAAAAGGACTCCGCTATCATTAAGGTAGCCGAAATTATCGGACCTGCTGTGGTTGGGATTAGTAATAGAGGTGCAGGAAGTAACCTTTTTGGAGAACATCCAACCGTTGAGCGAGGTACCGGATCGGGTGTAATTATCGATGAAAGAGGCTATATTGTTACTAATAACCATGTTGTTCAAGGCGCTTCCGAAATTCAAGTAAGCTTAGCTGATGGCAGAGAAGTTCCTGGGAAGGTAGTGGGTACTGATGCGAGGACAGATCTTGCCGTTATTAAAATTGAGGCCGATAAATTAACAGTTGCACCTTTAGGTGAGTCCAATAACCTAAAAGTTGGGGAGCTGGCCATTGCCATCGGCAATCCTTTAGGGATTGAATTTGCCGGAACAGTAACGGCAGGAATAATTAGTGCCTTAAATAGAACAATTGCGATTGGAGAACAGGAATTTAAGTTGATTCAGACTGACGCTGCCATCAATCCCGGTAATAGTGGTGGGGCCCTCGTAAACGCTAAAGGTGAATTGGTCGGTATCAATAGCGCTAAGATTCAAGGAGCAGAAATTGAGGGAATCAATTTTGCAATTCCAATCAGTGATGCCAAGCCAATTATCGATAACCTTATCGAGCATGGTAAAGTTATAAGACCGTGGATAGGCGTTGTCTTTAGGGGATTAGTTGTAGATAAAGAGTTTGCAAAGCAATACGACTTACCTATAAATTTTGGTCTAGTTGTAGAAGCTGCACCGAATGGACCAGCTGAAAAAGCTGGCATTAAAGATAACGATATTATCTATCAAGTTAAAGATAAGGAAATCAAGGAGTTCCAGGATTTGCGAAACTCCATTGAAGGACTTAAGCCTGGTGAAAAGGTTGACATTTATATCATAAGAGAAAAAGAAAAACTAAAGCTTACTTTAGAGTTAGGTGAAATGCCTTCATAATATTGTAATAGAAAAATTAGCAATTAAAAATAACAGTCATGTGAAAAACTCCCGCTTTAGTAGCGGGAGTTTTTCCTAACCAGGCAGAAAGGAATGCTCTAATGCAAATAAAAATAGTTACAGTAGGTAAGCTTAAAGAAAAATATTTGGTAATGGGGATTAACGAATATCTGAAGCGATTATCTGCCTATGCTAAAGTTGAAATAATTGAGGTTAACGATGAAAAAACACCAGATAAGGCTAGTCTAAATGAAGAAGAATTGATTAAGGCCAAAGAGGCCGAAAGAATAGAAAGACACATCAAAGAGGGAACTTTTTTAGTTCCCTTGGTTATTGAGGGAAAGATGCTCACCTCGAAAGATTTGGCAAATAGGATTAGCGACCTTGCCCTAACGGGAAAAAGCGATTTAACCTTTGTGATAGGTGGTTCTTTAGGACTTCATCAGCGGATAATTGATAGAGGAGATCTATTATTATCCTTCTCCAAGATGACCTTTCCTCATCAGTTGATGCGGCTGATTTTAGTGGAGCAAGTGTATCGGGCATTTAAAATTGTTAAGGGTGAGCCGTATCACAAGTGACGGCGGTTTTTCGGGAGACAAATTTTTAACTTGACAGAAATTTTACCTACTTGACTTTTGGGGAAATATTCTACTATAATAATCGGTTTCAAGTACTTTTGCGGAGTAATAAAACTTATTATTAATTACTGCCGAAATCCATTTAACATAGTCTTCTTCGACTTCTATACCGTCGTTAGGTATAAATTCACCGGTTACTGAATTATAACTTCCTTGGTCAGTCAAGAAGCTTCTATTTAAGAAAGGAATCAAAGGAGTGGAATCGGAAAATATATCCCTTCCCATTAGAAGTCTTGAATCATACTCCAGGCCTAAGAGATTTGAAAGGGTGGGAATAATATCGAGACTAGAACTGAGTTTATCTATTTTCATTGGCTCCATTCCTTTGGTATAAAGGACAAAGGGACTTTTATATACCTCAAAGTGTTTGTCTATCTCGTAACCGGCAAGCTCATCAATTGTCTTATCCTCAAGACCATAAGGGTAGTGGTCTGCACTTATAGCTATGAGCGTTTTATCTGCAATCCCCGCCTTATCTAGTTGGCTTAATAAATATTCTAATGCCTTATTCAGTTCAATCTGCGTGGCCAGGTAGGCCTGTCCCTGTTCTGGAAAAGGAAGATCCTTTACGTATTCTTTGTTTCTGCGAGCCATGACATTGCCGGAAAAAGAGTAACGCATATGACCACTCACGGTCATGTAATAGGCGTGGAAGGGTTGCTGGTTGATATACTCCGATAGTGTCTTTTCCAGCATTTCAAGATCTGAGGCAGGCCAGGTTTCTTTTACCTTAAGGCCATTTCCAACTCCTTTATACTTATAGCCCATATTGGGATGGGATAAATCTCGTCGGTAATAGGTATAGGTATGGTTATGGTATGCTAGGGTCGTATAATCAAGAGCTTTCAATTGATTTCCCATAACAAAAGGTAGAGATATCTTTGCTGATTCCTTAAAGCTCCAAACACTACTCTTGGGAAGTAAGCCTGTAAGTGCCACATATTCGCCATCAGTGGTACTCACATCCCATAAGGGAGTGTAAAAGTTTGTAAAGTTGTAGCCTTCATGGATCATTTTGTAAAGAGTAGGGGTTACATCCTCGCGCACAGCATAAGGTGCGAAGCTTTCGGCGGTAATAAGTATAAGGTTATACCCCAGGTATTTCCCTGTGTAGTCATTTTTTGTTGAAGGTTGAGCACTTTTAAAATACTGATGGATTTTGCGAATCTCATCATCTTCCTCATTGGCAATAAGATAATCAAAATCTATGTTCATGGTGTTATATTCTAATTTTACTTTTATTTCTTCTGCTACATTTTCGTCGATAGCTATGTCTGTCTGGCCCGAATTAGGTACTGGTGAATGTGCAGAAACATCTGAGATAGGTGACCACCCTAGAATTGTTCTTTGCAGGTCTAGCCTCATTGTTGTCAATAGGCCAAGCCTCTCTGTGGAAAGAAGAGGGTTCTTATTTTGAAAGTATAGGTCATAGGTTGAATGTTGGTCTTTGCCGCTAGCATATACGAAGGCAACTCCTAAGATATGGATTGCAGCGGTTGCGAATATTAAGAAGGCTATAGAAAGGCTAGTTAATTTTTTATAGGAGAATACTCTCTTTCCTAGGGCTGCAATCAGTATAGCGGGGAGAAAGAACAATAAGATCCAAAGAGAATGTTCAAGTACAAGGGTCCCTATATCTTTCCAGAATCCAAAGACTTGAGTGCCATTTCCTGCGGAGTATACATTGTAAAAAGTTCTAAAAAACTTGTAATAAAGTAGCTGAGAAGAAAAAATCAAACCAAATAAGCCAAGTAAAAAGACAGATAAGATATAGTTGATCTTACTTTGGAATGAGCTACAGAGGGCTAAAAATAAAATTGCGAAAGAAGTTGAAAATATTAACAAAGGCACCGTGTTTGAGGAAAAAAGTTCTCCAGAGGTACTTAATTTTAGGATGGTTTCCATGAAAATTAATGAAATAATATAAAATAGTAAATTCATATTATTCAAAATCTTTATCATATATTGACACCCCCTGGTTAAAATTCTAACATAATAAGACAGGTTTCGCGACAATTATTGAATTATTTTCAGTCAATTCATAAAGAATATCAGTAGTAGTTGTTACAATGAACTGGTTATGCTTATAAAGGGAGGAAGCACAAGATGGATTTCGAAATAGTTATGCAGGAACTGGAAGCGCTCGGCAAGGAACGAACTAAAAAGACTTACATAAGCAATGGTGCATATGAGCCACTTTTTGGCGTGGCTACAGGCGCAATGAAGCCGCTCGCAAAGAAAATCAAGAAAAACCAACCTTTGGCCGAGCAGCTTTACGCCACCGGGAACTACGATGCCATGTATTTTGCGGGCATCATTGCCGACCCATTGAAAATGACTGAGGCGGATTTTGAGCGTTGGATAGATGCAGCGTATTTTTATATGTTGTCTGATTTTGTGGTTGCAGTAACTTTGGCAGAAACCAATTTTGCGCAAGTTGTGGCTGATAAATGGATTGCAAGCGGTGAAGAAATGAAAATGTCGGCAGGCTGGAGCTGTTATTGCTGGCTTTTGGGTAATCGCCCGGACAGTGAATTTAGTGCAAGCAAAATTGCTAGTATGCTAGAACAGGTTAAAAATACGATTCACGAATCTCCAAATCGAACAAAATCTTCTATGAATAATTTTATCTACACCGCCGGAATTTCATATTTGCCACTCCATGAAAAGGCTGTTGAAATCGCAAAGGCAGTAGGCCCAGTCGAAGTCAGGGGAGACAAGACAAAAAGCAGTGTCCTGCTTACTTCTGAAAGTATTCAAAAGGGTGTAGATAAAGGGCAGCTTGGTTTCAAACGCAAAAATGTAAGGTGCTAGAAAACCGCGTCGATTGCCGAGTGATTCACTTAATTTGGAGCAGATTTGTTATTGTTAGAAAACTATGATAATATTAATCTTAAATTAACGTGGGGGATAGTAATGAGAGAATTAATACTAAGTTTAGTAGCAGGAATAATACTTGGGATTGTATTTAAACTTTTACGCCTACCGCTTCCGGCACCACCGGTGTTAGCTGGAATATTAGGAATTATAGGTATTTATTTGGGAGGCCTTGTAGCTACCCATATATTTAAACTATAAGAAAAAACTCTTATTTAAGATTTCTTAAATAAGAGTTTTTCCTTTAGGAATTATCAGTAATAGTTGAACAAGACGCTATTTATTAAAACTTGATAATTTATCATAGGTTTGTTTATCACAAATAACAAACAAGCGGGCATCTTCTGTAATGTTTTCGTCCAACCTACGGTTAATGTCTAGATGTTGTCCCTCAGATACTAATGTAGCACCTTCACGAAGCAACTCTTCAAATGCATCACGGTATGTATGCCAATGTGGCCTTGTTTTAATTTCATACAAATCATCTCCATCCTGTTTTGATAGAAGTTGAGAGACAATTTTTGAAGCTCCCGGACTAAAGGCAGAACGAACAGCTAGTTGAGCTACAGCCTCCGAACTTAGGATAAATTCATCAATCTTAACGTGAATAAAGTTACTTACATTCTCCCTTTCTTTCACTTCAACAATGGTATAGATATGCTCAAAATAACGCTCAATAGTTGTGGCAATCAGTAATGTTTTCCCATCTACAAATGAGGTATCTCTTATGAAATGACCATTTTCAGTTAATTCGTTGGAGAAAATGAAGACGGCTCTTGCTTTGGATAAGTTAGCTTGATCAAGTATTTCTTTATGAATAGGGTTTCCTTTGACATAATGAACCCTGTCATGAGGAAAGGGTGTTTTTTCAAGCTGATCAATTAACACAATATCAACAGTAGAATCACTATTTAGAATTTCCTGAATGGCAAGATCAGCATTTCTACTCCAATCAATAATGACAAAGTGGTTCACGCCGGCGTAACTCAAGAGCCCGCCCTCCTTTTTCCTTTTATAGATAAAAATTGAATCAACTACCTTACTAATCACGATGGAGATTAAGCCAATCCCCAATATATATAGAAAGATTGCGAAAATTTTACCTAGTACAGTTGTAGGATAGTAATCACCGTAACCAACAGACCAACAGTAGTGACTGTTGTCATGACCCACCAGAAGCCGTTAAAGGGGCTTTCAAAGGTTTGTGGTTCAATTAAGTAAATAAAGAAGGAACTAAGGGTAATGAGTAGTGTCGCAGAAATAAAGATAGACCAGTTCCTAATCTTGACTAGCTTAAAAAATAACTTATTAAAGAAAATCATTTTACACCTCTATCTAAAAGAAGGAGTCTTATTTTGAATAATCATTTAAATAATATTATATATCCTATTCCCTGATATGTAAATTTATTAATATGAGAAGAAGCTTTTCCTTAGAATCCGTATGTATTATTTGATACAATGATAAATATAAAGAACAACAAAAAAAAGATGAGAATGTTAGGTGAATCGAATGAAGCTGAAGCGTCTACTTAAATATTATCTAATCCGTTTGTTTCGCTTAAAGGCAAGTCCCCATAATGTTGCATTGGGACTTGCGCTAGGTTTTGCTCCTAACTGGTTTCCAACGTTTGGTTTGGGACCATTACTATCTGTGGGGCTTGCTAAGTTAACTAAAGTTAACTTAATCGCAGCTATTGTAGGTGGGGTCATCGGTGCTCCGCTTTGGCCTGTCTTATTTCTGTTAAACTATAGAAGTGGAAGTCTTTTTTTCACGAAGCCAAGTAAAGTAAATGAGATTGAAGAAGTTCAGTATCTAGAGGCTGTAAATGATGCAGTTGGAAGCCTACATTCTGGCAGTTTGCAATTTCTAACAGGAATAATGTTCAATGTACTAATTTCTTCTTTGTTAATCTATCTCATTGTTTACATGCTTTTTAAGAGACATCGTGTGAACATCTTATTAAAGCTGAAATATTGGTAAAAAACAGACTTAACTTAGTCGTTTTTCAGCTCGTTGGCAACCTCAGAATGAGTAGGGATATCACTTTCTGTTTTGTATATTAAATTAATTACCTTATTAGAAGAAAAGTATCTATAGGTACCAATAGCTAGTAATATTAAACCTAAAGGGATAAAAATCCAACCTATTTTTACAAAAGCTTTATTTTCAAAAAACTGTATTAAAGTTACAGCAGCAGCGAGAATAGTTAAAGAGGTACGGACGTAAGCGAGAAGTGTTCTTTCATTTGCTAATAGGGTCCTTTCCTTCGCAAGCACAGTTCTTTCGATTGCTAGGTTAGTATTTACTTTTGCTAGGTTGTTTCTTTTCTTTGCTAGTTTGGTTCTGTCCATTGCTAACATGTCCTTAAAAGATAAAATAGGCTTTCTTGGTCCATTGTATTCAGCCATTTTTACTACTCCGATCTAATTAATATGAGACATAGTATAAACCAAGGTCACCCTGTTAATTCTAATTGCTTTTTTATTTTATAATGCCGCATTACGTCCCGCAACATACCCGGATGACCAGGCCCACTGAAGATTAAAGCCACCACATTGGCCATCAATATCGAGTAATTCACCTGTAAAATATAAGCCTTTTATAAGTTTAGATTCCATGGTGTTCTGCTGAATTTCTTTCGTGTTCACACCACCTGCTGTAACCTGGGCACTAGTCCAATCTTTAGTTCCGATTACCTTAAATCTCCAGTCTGTCAAGATTGTTATGATTTTTTGATGATCTTGTTTAGAAAGCTCTGCAACAGGAGTCTTCAAGTTTTGAATACCTGCTTCTCTTAGTAAAACGGGAATTAATTTTTTGTTTATAAGACCTATCATGCTATTTTCGGCCGTCTTCTTTGGCCCATTTTTAAAGCGCTCTTTTATAAGTTTGGTCAACTCTTCTTTTGACATGGTGTCAATAATAGTTATCTTTACCATGGGCTCTTTGTTTTTAAGGAGTAATTCTCCGGCCTTTCGGCTAAGCTGCATGATGGGCGGACCGGAAATGCCATAACTGGTAAAAAGGATATCTCCCCTGTCTTTTGCCAAGGACTTATTGTTAGATAAAATTTCAGCGGTTCCAACAAACTTAACTCCATCAATTTGTTTAAAGAAGGATCCAGCAAGCTTTAGTTGCACAAGACCGGGAAAAGTATCTACTAGTGTATGTCCCAATTTCTCTGCTAATGCAAATCCATTTCCATCGGAACCAGTAGAGGGCATGGCAGAACCTCCGGTAGCAAGAATTACCTTATCGCCCTTATAAGTAGATTTATCTTCTAATTCAACCGTAAAGCTATCTTTATTACTTATAATATTTATAACATAGGCATTGTAAACAATATTAACTCCAATTTCAGTTAGTTCGTATAAAAGCACATCTAAAAAACTTGAGGCCTGATCAGACATCGGAAAAACCTTACCTAACCCCTCAACTTTATGCGCTATTCCTAACTTTTCAAAAAAAGCAATGGTTGCCTTTGCATCAAAACTAGACAGTGCGTTGTAGACAAATTTGGGATTACTGCCATGATAATAGGTCACATCTGTATTAATGTTGGTAAAGTTACATCGACCATTACCCGTAGCTAATATTTTTTTCCCAATTCGAGGATTCCTCTCTAGGATTGTAACGTCAGCGCCCTGTCTCCTTGCGGAAATAGCGGCCAACATCCCCGAGGCTCCACCCCCTACAATAATTACATGATTTTTTCGTGTAGTCATATCTTTACCTCAATCTTCTAGTAATTGTCACTTACAATATTATCAGTTGTTAATAGAAAAATAAACCCCTTTTAAAGTCAAGTATACCCCATATTAACACAAATGAACTTGATTAACTTAAGCACTAGGCTTCCATTTGCATGGAAGGTCCGGTATTTAGATACACGGAAATGAAAAGCCTAGTCTAAAAATTATCATTGACTTTCTAATTGATAGAACTTATAATGAATCAAACCATATATGATTTACTCTTATCGAGAGTGGTGGAGGGATAGGCCCTATGAAACCCAGCAACCAGCAGAATTCTGCCAGGTGCTAAATCCTACAGCGAAAGCTGAAAGATGAGAGAGGACGCTGGCGCCACGACCTCTTTCTTTGAAAAGGAGGTCTTTTTTGTTAACCAAAAACAAATTTTAGATTAATTCAAGTACACAAGTCGATATAACCAAAAAAAATCATAAGGGGAGAAATAAAATGAAGAAAAGAATATTAATTCTAGTGATTGCATTATTTACAATAGGAGCCTTACTTACAGGTTGTGGAGATAAAGGAGACCAAGCAAACAAAAATGAAGAGGGCTTAGTTACTTTTGGTGTAGCGCCGGGACCTTATGGAGACATGGTGATCAAGGGAATCAAGCCTAGTTTAGAAAAGAAGGGTTATAAAGTAGAAATACAGGAGTTCATGGATTATGTCCAGCCAAACTTTGCTTTAGCTAATAAAGAGATAGATGTAAATCTTTTTCAACACTCTGTTTATCTTCAAAAGTTCTCCGAAGATAATAACTTAAAGCTATCGCCAGTGATAACAATACCTACAGCTGGAGTAGGGATATACTCTAATAAGATAAAATCCTTAGAAGAATTACAAGAAGGCAGTGAAGTTGCAATAGCCAATGATCCAACCAACTTAGCCCGTGGAATAAGACTTTTAGAAGCCGCCGGTTTAATTACTATTAAAAAGGAAATTGACCCAATAAGAGCATCAGAAAAGGATATCGAGGACAATCCTAAGAACTTAAAAATTATCACCTTAGAAGCTGCCCAATTACCCAGGTCCTTAGATAGTGCAGACTTAGCTATAATCAATGGAAATTTTGCCATTTCTGCCGGCATTCCCCTATCTTCGGCTATCGTGCAGGAGCAACTGAGTGAGGAATATAAAAACTTGGTTGCAGTGCGTACAGAAGATCTCGAAATACAGCTTGTCAAAGATATCAAAGAAGTAATTGAATCTGAAGATTTTAGAAAGGTAATTGAGGACAAGCAATATATGTTTAAAGATTTCCAAAAGCCTAATTGGTATCAAAAGTAGGTTAAGATAAGCCCTAAACCAGTAATTCTGGTTTAGGGTTTTGTTTTTTGCTAATGCGCATTTCTTCTACCGGGGGGAAGATTTTTGCATCTTGAGGAGTAATGAAAGCTATGTTACACTATACATGCATAGGTAATATTTGTAAGTGCCTAGTGGCTGATATGTTTTACTTAAAGAGTTCAAGGGGGAATCCATAAATGATGATTAAACCTTGGGAAAGCCTATATAACCATAACTGTCTGAAGTGCCGTAAATGCCCAAAAGACAGCATGAAAGTCAAAGAGTGCCCTTGTAGTAATTGCGAGCATAACCTTGTTGAATGTGCTCAAAAACTAAACTGTAAGACTTGGAGCAGAGGTTTTGGTTTATAGTAACAGGAATCTTTTTGAACAAAACGAATACATAATTGAAAATAAATAAATTAACGTTAAGTTAGATTGGGAGGTCTAGGTATGAACAATCACGAGATTGACTACAAGATTTATGGCGATGACATGCAGTTTGTTGAAATTGAGCTTGATCCGGGTGAAACAACAATTGCTGAGGCCGGTGCCTTAATGATGATGGAAGATGGCATCGATATGGAAACTATCTTTGGTGATGGAAGTAGCCAAGAAGGATTTATGGGTAAAGTATTTGGTGCCGGAAAACGTCTATTGACGGGTGAAAGTCTGTTCATGACAGCTTTTACCAATGTTGGTTCGGGTAAGAGCCATGCTTCGTTTGCAGCACCATATCCGGGAAAAATTATCCCTATGGATTTAAGTGAACTAAATGGAAAAATCATCTGCCAAAAGGATGCTTTCCTGTGTGCAGCTAAAGGCGTATCTGTCGGCATTGATTTCAAGAGAAAGCTTGGAGTGGGCTTCTTTGGTGGCGAAGGCTTCATCATGCAAAAACTTGAAGGAGATGGTTTAGCCTTTATTCATGCCGGAGGAACAATCAAAGAGATTGAACTTGCACCAGGTCAACGCCTTCGTGTCGATACCGGATGTCTTATTGCCATGACTCAAAATGTTAGGTATGATATTCAATTTGTAAAAGGCATAAAAACGGCTTTGTTTGGCGGTGAGGGGCTATTCTTTGCTACTCTTGATGGGCCGGGAAAAGTTTGGGTGCAATCCCTTCCCTTTAGCCGTCTAGCTAGTCGCGTATTTAGTGCAATGCCCCATAAGCCAGGCGGTAAAAGCCAAGGCGAAGGTAGTGTTTTAGGTGGAATATTTAATCTGATAGATGGAAAGTAACTGAAAACTAAAGGAGCCACGGATTTCTTCGTGGCTCCTTTTAGTTTTTCACAACGCACCTATTCTTACTTACTCATACACTTACCGATGGCTTCCGCTATATCAGGAGTTAGCGGTGCTTCAATTACTATTTCCTGATCATTCTTTAAATCTCTAAAACCTATTGAAGATGCGTGCAAAGCTTGTCTACTAATCAATGGAGATGCTACACCATACATGCCATCGCCGATTATGGGGTGTCCAAGATGGGCCAGATGTATACGAATTTGGTGGGTCCTGCCTGTTTCAAGAGTTAATTCAAGTAATGTGTTGCTGGCAAAGCTCTGCAGAGTCCGGTAATGAGTAATGGCAGGATCACCTTTGTCGTTAATAGCCCTCCGATTTTGTAGACTGGGGTGGGGACCAATCGGTGCATCAATTACCCCAGATGCAGGCTCTACTGCTCCATTAACCAAAGCCACATAGGTGCGTTTTAGAGTACCTTTCTTTAGCTGCTGCTCTAGGAGGTTTTGACTACCACCGTCTTTGGCAAAGATCACACAGCCGGAAGTATCTCGATCTAACCTATGTACGGGGCGAATAGTGTTCACTACGCCACGCTGTTTTAGGTGATTAGCCAAATAATTTGCCAGTGTGCCACTAGTTGTTTGACCGGTAGGATGAACCAGTTGGAAGGCAGGCTTATTCAAGACGAATAGATAGTCGTCCTCATAAAGCACTTCAACAATTCCCGGTTCCGGCAAAACCCCGTAATCAGTATCCTCAAAAGCGAGAACACGTAAAGTATCCGTCGCTTTTAGCTTTTTTTGCAAATAAACAGTTCTACCATTTAAAAGAATACCCTTTTGTCTGGTTAGTTTTTGGATTTTTCTACCCGAAATCTTTAAGACTTGCTTTAGATACTCTTCAACTGTCAAACCGGCATGTTCAACAGTCTTATAGATATTAAATTTCTTCATGGTTACTCCTCATTTCTGTAATTCCAACTCCACATTTACAGTATTGTATAGAGATATTTATCTCTAAATACTCTATCATAGTATGTTAAAAAATCCAAAAAGCTAAATTTGAAAGGGAATGGGAACTAGCTGCTGCGGTAACTCAAAGCGAGGCATTCCTGTGTCTCGTTTTTTTGTTATTTCTTGTTTACTCTAAGATTTGATATAATAAATTATTATTAGTAAGGTAGGAGATTAGTTATGAAGCTAAATTTTAAGGAAAAAGATTCGAGCACTCGTGTCCTAGTAATGACCGCTGTGGCGGCTGAAAGGGATGCGGTGCTTCGTGGACTGCAAAACAATAAAAACTTTGACGTCTTACTAGCTGGCGTGGGCCCCATCTCAGCTGCCGTAAACACATCAAAAATTTTGGCGTCAAATAAATATGGTTTAGTTGTAAGCGCCGGCATCGGTGGTGGGTTTATTGGTAAGGCTGAGGTAGGCTCTCTGGTGGTTGCAAATGAAATCATTGTTGCGGATCTGGGTGTGCAGACCCCTGAAGGCTTTCTTAGTGTAGATGAGTTGGGCTTTGGCTCCTCTCGCATTCAGGTTAATGAGGACCTAGTAAACCGTCTTGTTAAGGCATTTTTGGCAGCCAAGTTATCGGTCAACATTGGTCCGGTACTTACAGTATCCACTGCGACCGGTACAGCGGAGAGTGAGCTAGAATTGATGGCACGAGTACCCGAAGCCACTGCCGAAGGCATGGAGGGCTATGGCGTGGCTCTAGCAGCTAAGGAACAGGGAATTCCGGTTCTCGAACTTCGAACAATCTCAAATGCAGTAGGACCTCGTGACCGTGCTGCATGGAGAATTAAAGAGGCACTAGAGCTTCTAGAAGCAACTAGCACAGTACTATCGGAGGTGTTAATATGAAAATAGCTTTTTCTCCTTGCCCAAATGATACATTTATATTTCATGCTTTGGCCCACGGACTTATACCCGGTGCACCTAAGCTTGACGTAACCTATGCTGATATCGATATCACCAATAGTTTAGCGGCCAGCGGTAACGGACCCGAGGTGCTCAAAATATCTTATGCCGCCTTACCCTGGGTACTATCAGAATATACATTGCTACCCTGTGGAGGCGCCTTGGGTAGGGGGTGTGGCCCACTAGTGCTTACGTCAAATCAAACAGGCCACAATAATAGTCCAGGCATGTTAGCGGGTCGCCGAGTGGCCGTACCTAGCGAGAGGTCAACTGCTTATTTACTGTTTCGATTATGGGCCGCTCAAAACGTACCGGGGGGTGTTGGAGAGATTGTGGTCCTGCCCTTTCACGAAATTATGCCCGCGGTACGCGATGGCAAAGTTGACGCAGGACTTGTAATTCATGAGGCGCGCTTCACCTACCCTTCCTATGGACTTGCTTTATTGGCTGATTTAGGTAGTTGGTGGGAAGCAGATACAAAGTTGCCGATTCCACTTGGAGCCATAATCGCTCGAAGGTCACTAGATTTAAAGGCCCTTGCAGGGTGGATTCGGGCCTCGGTGGAATATGCTTGGGCACACCCAGAGGCTTCAGAAGATTACGTCTTACGCCACGCTCAGGAAATGTCACCTGAAGTAGCTAAAGCTCATATTGATCTTTACGTCAATGAATTCAGTGCCAATTTAGGTAACTTAGGATATGAGGCAGTAGAAACCTTACTTAAACGGGCCATGCATGAGGGCTTAGTACCCCAAGTGGACCTGGCGAAATTGCGCTAATAGTAAATTAGGCTAACATTGGAGGGCATCGATTTGATAATTAGTCAGATTTCTAATAAAAAGCACATAATGTTTGATGGAGCCATGGGAACCATGCTTCACAAAGCTGGATTGACGCAAGGGCAATTGCCCGAATCCTATAATATAACTCATCCCGAAATTATTCGGGAGATCCATGAAAGCTATATTAGAGCAGGAGCCGATATAGTTACAACTAATACTTTTCAGGCCAATGACTTAAAGCTAAAGCATGGTTCCTATTCTTCTGAAGAGGTAATTCAAGCTGGAGTAACTTTAGCTAAAGAATCAGGCGCAAAGTATGTTGCTCTAGATATAGGCCCCTTAGGCCAACTAATAGAACCCACGGGAGAAATAACTTTCGAGGAAGCTTATGACCTATTTGCGAGACAGATTAAGGTGGGAGCAGAAACAGGGGCTCATCTGATTTTATTGGAAACTTTCTCTGATTTATATGAAGCTAAAGCAGCGGTTTTAGCGGCCAAGGAGAATTCATCTCTACCCGTAATATGTACGATGACTTTTCAAAAAGACCGAAAGACTTTGCTTGGTACGGACCCAATAACCGCCACTTTGGTTTTGCAAGCCTTAGGCGTGGATGCTTTAGGCGTTAACTGTTCCTTAGGCCCTAAGGAGCTTATCCCTATTGTTGAAGAAATCTTGAAGTATGCAGAAGTTCCTGTCATAGCCCAACCTAATGCAGGTTTACCTAAGTTTGACGGCGCGAACAGCTATTATGATCTTACGCCTGAAGAATTTGCAGGTTACATTAAAATCATGGCCAAAAGTGGCGTTGCTATCTTTGGCGGTTGCTGCGGAACAACACCTGAGTATATGATGGCCGCAAAAAAGGCTCTTAGTGATTTAAGTCCAGTAAAAACAAGCCCGAAAAATATTAGGAGTGCTTGCTCAGGAAGAGAAACTGTATTTTTCCAAGGGCAAACTGTATCAGTTGGTGAAATTAATTTAGGGGAAGAAAAATTTAGGGAAGCCCTACTAGCGGGCAATATCAGAGCTATTGTATCTGAAGCGAAAAAACAACAGAAGACCGGAGCGCAAGTGCTCAAGATAAATATAGGTGTTTTAGAGCCAATTAAAGGGGTGCTAATCAAAGATTTAATTAAAAAGCTTCAGAGAAACATACACATACCTTTTATCTTTGAAGGAGCTAATGTTGAGGCCATAGAAAGTGCAATCAGAGTATATAACGGGAAACCTCTTGTAAATTATTTTTAAATAATAATTAACTTAACAATCTTGTCCAAAATGACAACTCTACTATTGAAGAGTTGTTTTATTTTTTTCGAAAATGATATTTTATAGTCGCAATTTCCGAATAATTTGAATAGCTTGTTGCTACATTTCATACATTTAAATGTACTATTAAATTTACCGTCGTCGAAGCAATTATCAGCATGAATTAAAAAAAGGGAGGGAGAAAAAATGGAATTTCTTAACTGGCTGAGTGGAGTTGTTTGGGGACCCCCGATGTTGATCTTAATTGTAGGTACCGGAATTTTTTTAACTATTAGACTAAAGGGGTTACAGTTTACCAAACTCATCTTCGCTCACAAACAAATCTTTACAAAAGACGAAAGCAGTGAGGGAGACATTTCACAATACCAAGCCTTAACCACAGCATTAGCAGCTACTATCGGAACAGGGAATATTGCCGGGGTGGCAACAGCGATCTTTTTAGGCGGTCCCGGTGCTGCATTTTGGATGTGGATGACCGGATTAGTAGGAATGGCCACAAAGTATGGAGAGGCTATTTTAGCAGTTAAGTATAGAGTACAGGACAAAAACGGAGAAATGTCCGGTGGACCGATGTATTACATCGACAAGGGATTGGGTTTGAAGTGGTTGGCTGTGATCTTTGCGATTTTTGGTGCCATAGCAGCCTTTGGGATAGGAAACATGGTTCAATCGAATTCTGTGGCCGCAGCCGTTGAAAGTAGTTTTGGTCTATCACCTGCAATAACAGGAGCCATTCTCCTTGTTTTAAGTGCTCTAGTTATTCTTGGGGGAATTAAAAGTATCGGAAGAGTAACTGCTTACGTAGTTCCTTTCATGGCTTTGATTTATGTCTTAGGAGGCTTAGTCGTCCTCTTCATGAATGCCAGTGCAATTCCGGAGGCCTTTGCAACCATCTTCAGAGAGGCCTTCACAGGTAGTGCTGCTGCAGGTGGGGCAGTTGGTGCGGCTATCCGTTATGGTGTGGCCAGAGGGGTGTTTTCTAATGAGGCCGGCTTAGGTAGTGCACCTATCGCAGCCGCAGCGGCGAAAACTGACTATCCTGGGCGTCAAGCTTTAGTTAGTATGACTCAAACTTTTATCGACACTATTGTTGTGTGTACTATCACGGCATTAGCGATAGTAACTTCAGGTGTATTAGATTCAGGTGAAACTGGTGCTGCCTTGACTACACTTGCTTTTGAAAGATCCCTACCAGGACCGGGTGGTTTGATTGTAGCCATTAGTATAATTTTCTTTGCTTACTCAACCATTTTAGGCTGGGCCTACTATGGTGAAAAATGCTTAGAATACTTACTTGGTGAAAAAGCAGTTCCTTTTTACCGTTATGCTTTTGTGGCCGCAGTATTTTTAGGAGCAGTTGCCAAACTTGATTTTGTTTGGACCTTTGCCGATGTTATGAATGGCTTGATGGCTGTACCGAACTTAATAGGATTATTAGGATTAAGTGGAGTCATAGTTGCTGAGACAAATAGGTTCTTTGAAGCAGTAAAGAATGAACCGGATAATTAATATAAATAGATTAATAGATATGATTAATAGATAGATAGATATTTAAACTAAAATGCTGTATCCGAAAGGGTAACAGCGTTTTCTTTTTGACAACTAGAAAACAAAATCAGTAATATGTTATAAGAATTTTGCTTTACCTTACAATTATTTGGTAAACTAGGAGTATAACAATAACTATGCAAAGAGGAGAGTTGGTTATGGATAAAGTAGTGGTTAGACAGCTTGTTCGAGATCCTCAAAGCTATGCTGACAAAGAAGTTGAAGTTAGTGGTTGGATAAGGAGTAATCGTGATCAGAAATCCTTTGGTTTTATCGCCCTTAACGACGGTTCCCATTTTAACACAATCCAAGTAGTGTACGAAAAGGAATTACTCCTGAACTTTGCTGAAGTGGCCAAGTTCAGAGTAGGTGCGGCTGTAATAATTAAAGGTAGGTTAGTTCCCACCCCTCAAGCCAAACAGCCCTTTGAAATAAAGGCTCAGGAAATAGCATTAGAGGGTGACTCACAGGAAGACTACCCAATTCAACCCAAACGCCATACGAGAGAATTTTTAAGGGAAATGGCGCACCTGCGTCCAAGAACAAATCTATTTACGGCAGTCTTTAGAGTAAGATCAATGGTGGCCTATGCGATTCATAAATTTTTCCAGGAAAAAGGATTTGTCTATATGCATTCACCAATAATTACGGCCAATGACGCTGAAGGTGCGGGAGAAATGTTTCGAATCAGCACCTTAGACCCTAAAAAGCCACCCCTTACCGAGGAAGGAACGGTAGATTTTTCGGAGGATTTCTTTGGCAAAAGAACAAACCTTACTGTTAGCGGCCAGTTAGAGGCTGAAGCGTTTGCTCTGGCGTTTAGAGATGTCTATACCTTTGGCCCAACCTTTAGGGCAGAAAATTCCAATACTGCGAGACATGCGGCTGAGTTTTGGATGATCGAGCCGGAGATAGCCTTTGCAGACCTCAAAGAGAATATGAAGCTTGCGGAAGAGATGCTGAAATATATCATAAGTTATGTCTTAGAAAATGCCAAAGAAGAGATGGATTTCTTTAATGACTTTGTAGATAAAGGCTTACAGGATAAATTACATAATATAGTCAACTCTGAATTCGCCAAGATAACCTATACAGAGGCCATAGAAATTCTAAAAGAAGCTAAAGAGAAGTTTGAATACCCTGTGGAGTGGGGTAACGACCTGCAAACAGAGCATGAAAGATATATAACCGAACAGGTTTATAAAAAGCCAGTGTTTGTATCAGATTATCCAAAGGATATAAAGGCTTTCTATATGAGGTTAAATGACGATGGTAAAACTGTTGCAGCGATGGATTTACTAGTCCCCGGAGTAGGGGAAATCATAGGTGGCAGTCAAAGAGAAGAAAGGCTTGATATCTTAGAGCAGAGAATGGCAGCCTTAAATATAGATCAAGAGGAATTATGGTGGTACTTAGACCTGAGAAAATATGGTGGCGTCAAGCATGCCGGCTTTGGCTTAGGTTTTGAAAGAGCTATTATGTATTTAACAGGAGTCAGTAACATCAGGGATGTTATACCTTTTCCACGGACTGTGGGCTATTGTGAGTTTTAAGAAATATTTTTGATACCTTGAAGGATCGCCACTTAAATGGCGATCTTTTCGTTTTAATAAGAAAAATAGCGCTGCAAAATTGTTATGGTACAGAATCAAAATGCCTCGATTGTTATAAAAAAAGCTGGACAAAGATGTCTGAATCTTGTAAAATATTATCATAATTGTGAACAAATTGTGAGCAATTTGTGAACAGAGAGTTTAATGGATTTAAACCTTTTTAAAGGAGGCTGATTAGAGACAGAGAACAGCTTACAGATTGTTTATTAACGGATGCATTTTTATTAATGCAATTAAAAAAGTGGAGGTTAATTTTATGAATATGAGAAAACTAGCAAGTATTTTATTAGTACTTATGTTATCTGCAACTATATTAGCTGGTTGTGGCGGAGAAACAAAAGATTCCAATAAAGACGATGCTGCTGAAACTATAAAAATAGGTGCAAACCTTGAATTATCAGGTGGCGTGGCTTCTTATGGTCAATCAATCTCTGAAGGTATTAAACTAGCCTTTGAAGAGATTAACAAAGAAGGAATCAATGGCCAGAAACTTGAAATCGTAGAATTTGATAATAAGTCAGATGCCGCAGAAGCTACAAACGGCGCTATCAAATTAATCAATCAAGATAAAGTAGTTGCCATCATGGGATCTGCAACAAGTACAAACACTTTAGGTCAGGTTCAAATTGCAAATGAAAATAAAGTAGTATTATTAACTCCTACAGGTACAAACCCTGATGTTACATATAAAGATGGTAAATTAAATGATTATGTTTTCCGTACATGCTTTATCGATCCTTTCCAAGGCAATGTAGCAGCAAACTTTGCTTCAAAAGATCTTAACGTAAAAAATGCTGCAATTATTATTGACAGCTCAAGTGATTATGCAAAAGGTCTTGCAGCTTCTTTTAAAGAGTCTTTCGAAGCTAATGGTGGCAAAATTCTAATTGAAGAAGCATATGTTGCAAAAGACCAAGATTTCCGTGCTATTCTTACCAATATCAAAGCTAAGAAGCCTGAGTTTGTTTTCATCCCAGGCTATTATGAAGAAGTAGGTTTATTAGTAAAGCAAGCTCGTGAAGTTGGTATTACAGTTCCAATTATGGGCGCTGACGGTTGGGATTCTCCAAAATTAATTGAAATAGCTGGTAAAGATGCATTAAATAACACTTTCATCACTAATCACTATTCTTCTGGTGACCCAGATGCCAAGATTCAAGATTTCGTAAAAGCTTTCGAAACTAAATACAACGGGAAGGCTCCAGATGCCTTTAATGCACTTGGATATGACACGGCTTACTTTATTGCTGATGCAATCAAGCGTGCGGGTTCAGCTGATCCAGTTAAGATTCAAGAAGCAATGGTTCAAACTAAAGACCTTGCTCTTGTATCAGGTACATTAACTCTTGATGACAAGCACAATCCTGTAAAAGCTGCTACTATTCTTGAGTACAAAGATGGTGTACAACAATTTAAGGCAAAAGTTAATCCTTAATAAATTAAGTTAAGAAACGTATTGCAGTAAGCATTAAAATAGAATAGTAGAATGGTTAGGATAGGGGGCATGTGAGCCCCCTATTCGGGCGTTAGAGGACTATTTGTAGGAAAATTATGACAAATTAGGAGGGCGCGAGGATGGAAATAGTACAACAGATAGTAAACGGAATTTCACTCGGCAGCATCTATGCCCTGATTGCGCTCGGGTACACCATGGTGTATGGCATAGTTAAGTTAATTAACTTTGCCCATGGCGATGTGTTCATGATAGGAGCGTTTACAGGTTTTTACGCTATAACAATTCTAGGACTGGGTTTTTTCCCAGCCTTAATTTTAACAATGCTCGTTTGTGCTTTATTTGGCGTAATGATAGAAAAGATTGCGTATAAGCCTTTAAGAAACGCCACAAGAATTGCAGCTCTAATCACGGCAATCGGTGTTTCTTTGCTTATTGAATATGGAGTCATTTACGCTCGTGGTGCACAACCTGAAGCATATCCGGGAGATGTTCTTCCGGTTAAAAATATTGACATTTTAGGCGTAACCATTAGCGGTCAATCTTTATTTATCTTCGGTGTATCTGTTGCCCTTATGATATTACTTCAATTTGTAGTGCATAAAACAAAAATAGGTAAAGCCATGCGAGCTGTATCTCATGATGCTGATGCTGCAAAACTTATGGGCATTAATGTTGATCAAACTATTTCGGCCACCTTTGCTATCGGTTCGTCTTTAGCAGGAGCAGCAGGTGTCATTTTCGGTGTATATTATACTAAAATAGAACCATTAATGGGGATCATCCCAGGGCTGAAAGCCTTTGTTGCCGCAGTTCTAGGCGGGATAGGAATTATTCCTGGAGCCATGGTAGGTGGTCTTGTTCTAGGTGTAGTTGAGTCCTTAGTAAGTGCCTTAGGTTTTTCACTCTGGCGCGATGGTGTAGCCTTTGTAGTTCTAATCCTGATTCTAATTTTACGTCCTGCCGGTCTATTCGGTAAGAACGTAAGAGAAAAAGTATAGGGGAGGGGAAGCTATGACAACTATTACACGAGCAAAAGGCTTTTGGCTTTCCATTGTGTTAGCCCTAATAGGATTTGGAGTAGTTCAATTTTTAATAACAGGTGAAATCTTAAATCCCTATCACGTAAACACTTTAATTTTCATGACCATTAATGTTATTCTTGCTGTCAGTCTTCACCTTATTATAGGTGTTACGGGACAATTTTCTATTGGGCATGCAGGTTTCCTTGCAGTTGGTGCCTACGCTTCGGCAATTATCACAATGAAGTTGCAATTACCCTTTGGACTTGCGCTGGTTATTGGTGGGATTGGTGCAGCCCTGGCCGGTCTTGTAATAGGTATTCCTAGTCTGCGATTAAAAGGGGATTATTTAGCAATTGCGACACTTGGTTTTGGAGAAATCGTAAGAATTGTTTTTTTGAATACTGATTATGTAGGTGGCGCCAGTGGGATGCAGGTTTCACATCTAACCACTTGGGCCTGGACCTTTGCCTGTGCTCTAGTAACAATTCTGGTTATTGTTAATTTCACCAACTCAACACATGGACGTGCTTGCATCTCAATTCGCGAGAATGAAATTGCGGCTGATGCTATGGGAATTAATACAACCTATTATAAGGTTGCCGCTTTTGCAATCGGAGCCTTCTTTGCAGGGGTTGCAGGAGGTCTGTATGCACACAATTTTTATATCATCCAGCCAACAAACTTTGGATTTCTTAAATCTTTTGATATCTTAATTTTTGTTGTTTTAGGTGGGCTAGGGAGTTTATCCGGCGCAGTAATAGCAGCGGTTTTATTAACAATCGTTTCTACCTTTCTGCAAGAGTATCCTGAAACTAGAATGATTATTTATAGTTTAGTTCTTATTATAATGATGATATATCGTCCACAAGGGCTTTTGGGAACAAGAGAAATCACTTCGTTTTTTACCAAGCAAAAAGTAGCGGAAGGGGGAAAAAAGAATGCCAAAGATCATACCGCTGCTTAATGTAAACAATGCAGGCATTCAGTTTGGTGGTTTGAAGGCCGTAGCAGAAGTCAATGTTGAAATTAATGAAGGTGAGCTGGTTGGGCTTATAGGACCGAATGGTGCCGGAAAGACAACCTTCTTCAATTTGTTAACAGGCGTCTATGTCCCCACAGAAGGAAGCATTGAATTAAATGGAGAAAAGTTAAATGGCTTGGCTCCTTATCAGATAACCCGTAAAGGGATAAGCAGAACCTTTCAAAACATTCGTTTGTTTGGGGAGCTATCAGTTCTAGATAACGTAAAGGTTGCCTATCATTCTCTTGCCAAACATTCGATGTTAAGCTCTATATTCCGCCTTCCCACCCATTTTACCGGGGAAAAAGAGATGGAAGCAAAAGCCATAGAGTTTTTGAAAATTTTTAGCTTAGATGGTTTCATGTACGAAAAGGCTAAAAACTTGCCTTACGGGCAACAGCGTCGACTTGAAATCGCTAGGGCTTTAGCAGCAAATCCCAAATTATTATTGTTAGATGAGCCTGCAGCGGGAATGAACCCCCATGAAACCAAGGAATTGATGAAGTTAATTGGCTTTATCAGGGAAAAGTTTGCGCTAACAGTGTTACTTATTGAGCATGATATGTCCCTCGTTATGGGAGTTTGTGAACGAATCTATGTACTTGATCATGGACAGTTGATCGCCCAGGGCACTCCTGACGAAATTAGAAACAATCCTAAAGTAATTGAAGCATATCTCGGCGAGGAGGTCTCCTAATGCTTAAAGTAGACGGAATTTCAGTATATTACGGAATTATTCAGGCCATTAAAGAGGTTTCGCTAGAGATCAATCAAGGCGAGGTAGTAACCCTAATTGGCGCCAATGGTGCCGGTAAGAGTACTCTTCTAAAGACCATCTCCGGACTTTTGACACCCAAGCAGGGAGACATAGTTTTTGAAGGAAAGTCTATTGCCGGTAAAGCGGCGCAGGCAATAGTGAAAGAGGGAATTTCTCAGGTGCCGGAAGGGCGAAGAGTTTTTGCCAACATGACTGTTGAAGAGAATCTTGAGTTAGGCGCATTTTTACGCAAGGATAAAGATGGCATTCGTCAGGATTTTGATAAAGTATTTGAATTATTCCCACGCTTAAGTGAGCGACTAAAGCAACAAGCAGGAACTCTATCCGGTGGTGAACAACAGATGCTTGCCATGGGGAGAGCATTAATGGCACGTCCCCGTCTTTTGTTATTAGATGAGCCTTCTATGGGCTTAGCCCCTCTGTTGGTTAAGACTATTTTCCGGATCATAGAAGAGATTAATAAAAGTGGCACAACTATTCTTTTAGTTGAGCAAAACGCCAACATGGCCTTGTCAATAGCCCATCGGGCTTATGTTATAGAAACAGGTCGTGTGGTCTTATCAGGTTCTGCCGCAGAACTTAATGCAAGTGAACAAATAAAAATGGCTTACCTTGGTGGCCACTAAAAAAAATACTAAATATACTAAAAAAAGGCCCACCTACTGGTGGGCCTTACTTGTGAGCTTATGCCTTCACTGTTTCAAGATATTCATCAAAGGTCATTTCCTTATCAATTACTCCGGCTGGAGTAATCTCGATGATTCTATTAGCAATTGTTTGTACAAATTGATGGTCATGAGATGAAAACAGGATATTACTCTTATAGTCTTTCAAGCCATTATTTAAAGCCGTGATAGACTCTAAATCAAGGTGATTAGTAGGCTGATCTAACATCAGAACATTAGCATTAGCCAGCATCATCTTTGAAAGCATGCACCGAACTCTTTCTCCACCGGATAAAACCTTTAGCTTTTTAAGTGACTCTTCGCCGGAGAAGAGCATTTTTCCTAAGAAACCACGGATATAGTTCTCAGACTGTTCTTCGGAAAACTGACGAAGCCAATCCACTAGAGTTAAATCTACGTTATTAAAGTATTCAGAGTTGTCCTTGGGAAAATATGCTTTAGTGATGGTTACACCCCATTTAAAGCTACCACTATCAGGTTCCATCTCGCCATTTAAAATCTTAAGCAGTGTTGTATTAACGATTTCATTTGCTGCAACAAGGGCAATTTTATCTCCCTTTGAGACCGTAAAAGACACATTATCAAGAACTTTTTCGCCATCTATAGTTTTAGAAAGGCCTTCTACAAACAAAATATCGTTACCCACTTCTCTCTCGGGCTGAAAACCAACATAAGGATATTTTCTGGTTGAAGGCTCGATATCGTCCAAAGTAATCTTTTCTAGCATTTTCTTACGAGAAGTTGCCTGCTTTGATTTAGAAGCATTGGCACTAAAGCGTTGAATAAACTCTTGTAATTGCTTGACTTTCTCTTCTTTCTTCTTGTTTTGGTCCCTAGACATCGAAAGAGCTAATTGGCTAGACTCATACCAGAAGTCATAGTTTCCAACATAAAGCTTGATCTTACCAAAATCTACATCGGCCATGTGAGTACAGACTTTGTTTAAGAAGTGTCTGTCATGGGATACAACGATAACAGTACCATCAAAATTGATTAAGAATTCTTCTAACCAGCGAATAGACTTAATGTCTAAGTGATTCGTAGGCTCATCTAGAAGTAGTACACCCGGATGTCCAAAAAGGGCTTGTGCTAAAAGCACTTTTACCTTCTCGGCACCCTGAAGCTCGGCCATGGTTTTCTCATGTAGCTCTGTACCGATACCTAACCCTTGCAGAAGAGAGGATGCGTCAGATTCTGCTTCCCAACCATTTAGCTCGGCAAACTCACATTCTAGCTCAGAGGCTCTAATACCATCTTCGTCAGAAAAGTCTGGTTTGGCATAAAGCATATCTTTTTCCTGCATAATTTCGAAAAGTCGGGTATTACCCCTCATTACGGTTTCAAGTACTTGGTTTTGGTCAAATTGATAATGGTCCTGCGTCAAAACTGACACCCGAATATCCGGCGGAATAATTACATTACCGGTGTGTGCCTCTATTTCTCCAGACAATATCTTTACAAAAGTACTTTTTCCAGCTCCGTTAGCCCCAATAAGACCGTAGCAGTTACCGGGTGTGAATTTTAGATTAACATCTTCAAAAAGTTTACGATCTCCATATCTTAAGCTTACATTAGTTACAGTTATCAATTTTATTACCATCCTCTTCTTTATTAAATAACTATTTTCCATAGCCTTTGCCATAGATTTGGCAAAGTTTAATCTGATATAGTATAACATAAATTCAGCTAATTTTCACCTCTTGTTGAATATATGGTAAAATGATACAAGGATAAGAGGAAGATAAGTAGAGAGGAATGTTGTAATGAGTAAGAAATTAGTATTGGCGGAAAAACCCTCAGTGGGCAGAGATATAGCTCGGGTCTTAAATTGTCATAGAAAAGGCAATGGTTATTTTGAAGGAGATAAATATATTGTTACTTGGGCCTTGGGGCATTTAGTAACTTTAGCTGACCCCGAAGCCTACAACGATAAGTATAAGTCTTGGCGAATAGAAGACCTACCCATGCTTCCGCCTAGTCTGAAGCTAGTAGTCATTAAACAAAGTGGTAAGCAATTTAGCACTGTTAAAGACCTAATGCAAAAGCAAGAAGTCCAAGAGATTATCATAGCCACCGATGCTGGCCGTGAGGGAGAACTGGTGGCCAGGTGGATTATTGAAAAAGCCAAAGTTAAAAAGCCCTTAAAAAGACTTTGGATTTCCTCCGTAACTGACAAAGCCATTAAAGAAGGTTTCAATAATTTAAAAGCCGGCAAACAGTACGAAAACCTATACGCCTCGGCTGTTGCCAGGTCTGAAGCTGATTGGCTGGTTGGTATTAATGCCACTAGGGCATTAACCTGTAAGTACAACGCTCAGCTGTCCTGCGGAAGGGTTCAGACACCTACAGTGGCCATGATTGCCAAGCGGGAAGAAGAGATTAGAAGTTTTAAAGCTCAAACTTTCTATGGCATAACAGCAGCGGCAGCAGGGTTAAAACTATCTTGGCAAGATAATCAAACTAAAGTTGTGCGGACCTTTGATAAGGCTAAATGCAATCAATTACTTTTAAGTTTGAAAGGTCAGAAGGCTAAGGTTTTAGAGGTAACTAAGGCCTACAAAAAGAACTCGGCTCCACAACTGTATGATCTAACTGAGTTGCAGAGGGATGCCAATCGAATTTTTGCGTACTCTGCTAAAGAAACCCTTTCTATTATGCAAAAGCTCTATGAAAGCCACAAGGTCCTTACTTATCCGAGAACTGATTCGAGATACATATCTCAGGATATCGTAGAAACCTTAGGAGATAGAGTTAAAGCCTGTTCACAGGGGCCTTTTGCGAGACTTGGAGCCAAGCTCTTACGAAGTTCAATTAGAGGCAATAAGGCTTTTGTAGATGACAGCAAAGTTTCCGATCACCATGCTATTATCCCGACAGAGCAGTCAGTACCTTTAAGTTCCATGACGGACAAAGAGCGGAAAATATATGAACTGGTTGTCAAACGCTTTCTAGCTGTCTTGTATCCTCCCTTTGAGTATGAACAAACAACCATCAAGGCGCAAATTGGCAAGGAGACCTTTATAGCCAAGGGTAAAGTAGTTATAAACCAAGGCTGGAAGGAAGTATATGACAACAAATTTGAAGATGAGGAAAAAGAAGAACTTACAGATCAGACTTTACCTAAGCTAAATCAAGGAGAAACTCTAGTAATCTCTGAGCTAACGCAAACCCAAGGACAGACTAAGCCCCCGGCTCACTTTAACGAAGGGACTCTATTAAAGGCCATGGAAAACCCTGTGAAATACATGGCAAAAGAAAATAAGACCCTAATCAAAACCATTGGCGAAACGGGAGGAATTGGGACAGTAGCTACCAGAGCCGATATCATCGAAAAGCTTTTTAATAGCTTTGCCATTGAGAAAAAGGGTAAAGATATTTTTATCACCAACAAGGGTAAGCAGTTACTACAATTGGTTCCAGCCGATCTACAATCGCCGGCCTTAACAGCTGCTTGGGAACAAAAATTAGCCGCTATTGCTAAGGGTAGCCTTTCTAAGGACAATTTTATTAAAGAAATGAAGGCTTATACAGAAAAAGTCGTGAGTGAGATAAAAAATACCCAAGGGTCTTTTAAACACGATAATATAACTAGAACCAAATGCCCTGATTGCGGTAAATATCTGCTTGAGGTAAATGGTAAAAAAGGTAAGATGTTAGTCTGTGAAGATCGAGAATGTGGTCACAGAAAGAAGACTAGCCAAGTAACTAATGCTAGATGCCCTGAATGCCATAAAAAACTAGAGTTAAGGGGTCAAGGTGATGGGCAAGTGTTTGCCTGCAAATGTGGCCACCGGGAAAAGATGTCTGCTTTTCAAGATCGAAGGCAAAAAGGGAACAGTAAAGTTTCCAAAAACGAAGTTTCTAACTACCTTAAAGAACAAAAAAAGGCAGCTGAAGCGCCAATTAACTCAGCCTTAGCAGATGCCCTTGCTAAGTTAAAGTTGAAATAAGAGGAGTAATCGGAGGTACCCGTGCAAGAAAAATGTAGAGTTTGCGGAGCAGGAACCAAAGACTTTCAAGACCCACAATCTAGGCTCGAATACTATTACTGTGAGACTTGTGAGTTCATTTTTAAAGCTGAGTGCGCCATTGTCTCAGTGGAAGAAGAAAAGGCGGAATATGACCTTCATAATAATTCCTATGAGGATGAAGGTTATGTAAATATGTTTAGGGAATTTTTAAAGAAGAGCGTGCTACCCTTTACACCTCCCGGTAAAAGAGCCTTAGACTTTGGTAGCGGGCCGGAACCGGTCTTAGCTAAGGTTTTGGCGGTAGAATATGGCTATGAACCAGATATTTATGATTTATTCTATTCTCCTGATAAAGTCTATCAGGGAAAAAAATATGATCTAATAACCTGTACGGAAGTGGTAGAACATTTAAGGGAACCTTTAAAGTACTTTGAATTATTCAAAGAGCTTCTTAAAGAGGATGGAATTGTTGCTATCATGACACACTTTCATCCTAGAGATCAGGACAAGTTTCTCAAATGGTTTTATCGCAGAGAGCATACCCACATATCCTTTTTTGCACCGAAGACCATGGAATACATGGCCCAGACAGTAAACCTGAAAATGATTTATACCGATAACAATAAGTATTGTACTTTTTCTAAATCGGCATTTTGATGCTGCAACTAAAATTCAGTTGGAGAAAAGCTTCATCTGAATTAAGTTTTCTTTATCAGGATGGGGGAGAGTAAGAATGTCAAAAATAAAAACTAATGCCATGCGCATTTTAGATGCCAAGAAAATCAACTATAACATGATGACTTATGATAGCCAAGACGGACAAATTGATGGGATTTCAGTAGCCCAAAAAACAGGCAAAGACCCGAAAATGGTCTATAAAACCTTGGTTGCGCAAGGCGGTACCAAGAGTTACTATGTTTTCGTGATCCCCGTAGAAGCAGAGTTGGATTTAAAAAAGGCAGCCAAAGTTGCCGGGGAGAAAAAGATTGAGATGATAGCAGTAAAGGACATTCAACAGATTACGGGCTATATTCGTGGGGGTTGTTCTCCTGTAGGTATGAAAAAGCTTTACTCTACTTATATCGATGCTAGTGCATTAGAACTTGGCCTAATAACCGTTAGCGGGGGGAAAATAGGTATACAAATTGAGTTACTGGTGGAAGACTTAGAGAGAGTGACTGAAGCTAAACTGGAAAATGTAATCAAATAAAAATGAATTTTGACACAGGAAGTTAGAAGTTTTTGTAGAAGAAAATAATATTAGCAAAAAATTTCAAAGTTTTTATGTTGTACACATTATAATAATAGTTAGGAGAGATTTTATGAGTGAGAAGATTAAAGTTGGCATTGTCGGGTACGGAAATTTAGGTAAGGGCGTACAGGCGTCAATTAAGCAAAACCCAGATACGGAATTGGTAGCCGTGTTTACTAGAAGAGATGCTGGTTCTTTAAACGTAGGCGACGAAAAGGTAAAGGTTCTTCACGTAGATGATGCTGAGAAATATACCAACGACATCGATGTAATGATTTTGTGTGGAGGTTCAGCCACAGACCTTCCGGAACAAGGTCCACATTTTACTAAAATGTTTAATACCGTTGACAGTTTTGATACTCATGCTAAGATTCCGGAATACTTTGCCGCAGTAGACAAAGTAGCCAAAGAAAATGGTAAAACAAGCGCCATTAGTATTGGCTGGGATCCCGGTTTATTTTCGATGAATAGAATGGTAGCTGAAGCCATTTTACCTGTAGGCCAGGAATATACTTTCTGGGGCAAGGGAGTAAGTCAAGGGCACTCAGACGCCATCAGAAGAGTACCCGGCGTAAAGGATGCCAAACAGTATACTATTCCCATCGATGCAGCTGTGGAAAGAGTTAGAAGTGGTGAAAACCCAGAGTTTACAACTAAAGAGAAGCATTTACGCGATTGCTACGTAGTGGCAGAAGAAGGGGCAGATCAAGAACAAATCGCTCAAACCATTAAGAACATGCCAAACTACTTCTCTGATTATGAAACTACAGTAAACTTTATTTCAGAAGACGAACTAAAGGAAAAACACTCCGGACTACCTCATGGTGGCTTTGTAATCAGAAGCGGTCAAACCGGACAAGCTGAAGAGAATAAGCACATTATCGAGTTCTCCTTAAAATTAGAAAGTAACCCTGAATTTACGGCCAGTGTTTTAGTGGCCTACGCCCGTGCTATCCATCGCTTAAATGGAGAAGGCCAGCTTGGAGCAAAAACGGTTTTCGATGTCCCACTAGGTTATCTATCCGCTAAGTCTCCTGAAGAATTACGTAGAGATCTACTATAATTTAGCCAGATACTCAAAAATATAATTAAAAGTATCAAAAACCCCCTCAGCTTATCACATAGTTTAGCTGAGGGGGTTTCTATATAAGTTTCATATTTAGTTGAGCTTATAATTTAAGCTATTTAGACTACCTTCGTTGTCCAGGCCTCGCAGTTCCATACTTCAGTTACCACATCGTTATAAAACTCGGGTTCGTGGCAGATTAGTAGAATGCTACCCTTATAGCTTTTAAGAGCACGTTTTAGCTCTTCCTTAGCATCAACATCTAGATGATTTGTAGGTTCGTCGAGGATTAATACATTTGTTTCTTTATTAAGCAGCTTGCACAGACGGACTTTAGCTTGCTCGCCACCACTCAATACCAATATCTTACTCTCAATATGCTTCGTGGTTAAGCCACATTTTGCCAGAGCACCACGAACTTCATGTTGATTAAAGGCGGGAAACTCACCCCAAACTTCTTCAATACAAGTTCTATAATTAGCCTCTTTAATCTCCTGCTCAAAATAACCCAAGTGGACATTATCACCCAATTCAACTTCACCGGAGAAGGCTTTAATTTGGGCTAAGATACTCTTTAGCAAAGTAGTTTTTCCAAGCCCGTTGGCTCCCATTAGGGCAATTTTCTGACCGCGTTCCATTTTGAGATTTAATGGCTTTGAAAGGGCATCGGTGTAGCCAATAACCAAATCTTTAGTCTCAAAAATAGTTCTGCCGGGAGCACGAGATTCTTTGAATCTGAACTCCGGTTTAGGTTTTTCCCTGGCCAATTCAATGACGTCCATCTTATCAAGCTTTTTTTGGCGAGACATGGCCATGTTTCGAGTAGATACTCGAGCCTTGTTTCTGGCCACAAAATCCTTCAAATCGTCAATTTCCTGCTGTTGTCTTTTATAAGCAGATTCTAGCTGTTGTTTTTTAGCCTCATAAATATTGATAAAGTTGTCATAATCACCAACATAGCGATCAAGACATTGATTACCCATATGATAAATTAAGTTAATAACGCTATTTAAGAAAGGAATATCATGTGAGATTAGAATAAAAGCATTCTCATATTCCTGTAAATAACGTTTTAGCCATTCAATATGTTGCTCATCAAGGTAGTTGGTAGGCTCGTCCAAGAGCAGAATATCAGGCTTTTCTAAAAGTAGCTTGGCCAGTAGAATTTTAGTTCTTTGCCCACCACTTAAGTCTTGAACCTCTCTATCCAGTCCAATGCCATCTAGGCCTAAACCTTTAGCGATTTCATCAATTTTAGCATCTAAGATATAGAAATCGTTATTAGTAAGGATATCTTGAATGGTGCCTAACTCATCTAACATTTTCTCTAGTTCTTCAGGCGTTACGTCACCCATTTTTTCACAAAGCAGATTCATTTCAGTTTCTAAATCGAACAGGTATTTGAAAGCACCTCTTAAAACATCGCGAATAGTCATTCCTGGTGCTAAAACCGTATGCTGGTCTAAATAACCAATCCGGATTCGTTTAGCCCACTCTATTTTACCTGCATCAGGTTCTAATTTCCCTGTGACTATATTCATAAAAGTAGATTTACCTTCACCGTTGGCCCCGATAAGGCCCACGTGCTCACCTTTTAATAAACGAAAAGAAACATCGTTAAAGATTGCGCGGTCACCAAAGCCATGGCTTAAATTTTTTACAGTCAAAATACTCATGTTGTACCCCCTTCAGAGGAAAAAGATATAAGGCAAGACAATTCAATTATATACGAAAATGCTGCGCTTTCAAAGTGGTATTTATTGAATATTACTAAAAAAAGAGATAAACCCTAAGATGAGTCCTAGGGTTATCTCTTAGTTTCACTATAGTTTAAAGCTTTCTACTTTGAGCGTGTTATAGTAGCTTTTGTTTCCGGTATGACTCTACCTTTTACTTGATGTAGGTAACTGTAGGCGACGGGTACCACAACCAAGGTGAGCAAGGTTGATAAGGTTAGGCCTCCAATAACTACGATTGCTAAACCTTCTGAAATAAGCGCTCCCTCAGTAGAACTAACTGCTAAAGGTACTAAGGCCATAATGGTTGAGATGGCAGTCATTAAGATAGGTCGTAATCTTACCTTGCCTGCTTCTAGTAAGGCTTCATTTACAGCCATGCCTTTTACACGGTTTTGCTGCACCCTATCTACTAAAACTATGGCGTTTGTAACCACGATCCCAATAAGCATAAGTAATCCTATTAGAGATGACATACTAAGCGGTTGTTGAGTCACAAACAGCCCTAGCAGACCCCCAGCTGCAGCGAAGGGTAGAGAGAATAGAAGTGCAAAGGGTGAGGTCGCTTCGCCAAAAGTTATGACCATTACTAGATAAACCATAACCACCGCGATAATAATGGCAATGCCCATTTGTGTAAAACTTTCTTTAATATCTTCAGAACTGCCGCTTAGCTCATAGCTAACGCTTTTTGGTAGTTTAGAGTTAATATTATTAATCTTTTCCAAAGTTTCCGTAGCCGTAGTCTGGGTATTAGTACCGAGAACATCTGCTTTCACCGACGCATATTGGTGACCGTCAAGTCTGGAAATGCTTACAGGTCCGTCTACCAGCTTAACCTCAGCAATTTCTTTAAGACTGACTTTGCCCATCATAGTACTGAGTTCTAAATCCTTTATTTTTTCAACATTCTGTACAGTAGCCTGATCTAAAGCTAAAATAACTTTCTTAGTTTGGCCACTGTGCTCTATTGTTGTTACTTCTGCTTCTGTTAAAACACCCCTAACCATTCCCGCAACCATAACTGGAGACAGCCCTCTTTCTACGGCCCGGTCCGGTAAAACCTGAATCAATATCTCTGGCTTTTCTTCAGTCAGGCTGTTAGTGATATTAGTTAACTCAGGAATGCTTTTAATTTCGGCTGCAATGAGTTCCGAGGCTTCCCTTAAATCATCGATATTTTCACCTTTAACTAAGATTTCCACATTTTCAGTAGTACCGCTTTGGTTTTGAGTGGTAAGGAGAAATTTTGTCTCAGTGTTCTCAAGGCTAATTAGCTTAGTTCTTAAATTCTCAACGCTAGCCTCTATGTCAGCACCCTCTTTAACAACCACTAAAAAGGTTGCACCATCAGAACCTTGGGTATTAAAGCCAAAACCATTAGCACTGTTTTGAGCACCAACAGTAGATTGGACTAATTCTAGGTCAGTCATTTCTGAAGCTACCTGCTCAAATTTCATTGCCATCTCATTGGTTTTATCTAATTTAGTACCAGGAGTCATTGCCATTTTAACGGTTAAATTACGTGCATTGTCCTGGGCTAAAAACTGGACACCGACTCTACTCACTAGGCCTAAAGATAAGACCATAACTAGCACAGAGATAACCACTATCGCCCATCTCTTTTTTAAAGACCAGTTTAATAAACTGACATAGTATTTTTGCAAAAAGAAATCCTTTTTCTCAGGTAGAGAGTTGGCTTTAGTAAACAATATTTTGCTTAGCATGGGAACTACTGTAACGGCAACAAGAAGTGAAGCTAAAATGCTTATCACAACGGTATAAGCAAAGGGAGCAAAGATCTTACCGATAATTCCACTAACAAGGGCTAAGGGTAAGAAGACGGCTACAGTTGCGATAGTAGAAGATGTAATGGCAGAGGCTACCTCTTGAGCTGCGATGCCAAATAGATCGTTTCTATTACAAGTACTATCTTCGTGTAAGCGGCGATAGGTATTTTCGATTACAACTATGGAATCATCTACCACTCGACCCACGGCCACAGCCATTCCCGCCAAGGACATCATGTTAATAGTTATCCCTAAGCGAGGAAGTATAAGTAGAGTAATAAACATGGATAAAGGTATAGATACAATCGCCACTATCGTTGCTCGGAAGTTTCTTAAGAATAAGGCTACTATGACAACTGCAAAGAAGGCCCCAAGGATACCTTCTTTTAACAGGCCATCTATTGAGCCGTGTACTTGAGAAGCTTGGTCAAAAATTTTAGTATATTTGAAATCCCCACCGATAGACTTTTCAAACTCCGCTATTTTGCTGTAAGCTTGGTCTGCAATTTCAATGGAATTCCCTTCATCGGTTTTCTTAATACTAATAATTAATGCGGAAGAACCATTAACTCTTGAATAAAGCTGGGGCTGCTCTTTACCAGTAGTAATCTCAGCAATATCCTTTAATTGCGTAAACTCAGCGTTTTGGGAAGGCATTGGTTGTTGGGGTTTTGGCATGTTTGGCATTACAACGGGAATCTTCCCCAGCTGCTCCACACTTTTAAGTTTGTTGGATATTTTAATTGGTACAGTTTTGTCACCCAGCTCAGCCGTGCCGGCAGGAAAGGCAATGTTATTTCCTGTTAAAGCTTGCTTTACACTATCAAGAGTAAGATTATACTTCTTTAGCTTATCACTATCTAACCTAATATAAATATTATCATCCGTGAGTCCCGTAATCTCTACCTCAGAGACTCCGGCAATTGCTTCTAATTGGGGTTTTAATTGTTCGGTAATTAATTTTTCTTGCTCTGCTTTTTCACCGCCTGTAACAGAGTAAATAAGAATAGGTGCTCCGCCGAAAGTTACCTTCGAAACTTTAGGGTCGCTAACTTGGTCGGGTAAGGCTGCGCGGTTGACTGCAGCCTGAATATCTTGTTCGGCTTTATCCATGTCTTGACTATAATCGAACTCCCCAATAATCATGGAGATATTTTCATTAGACACTGAGGTCACCTTTTTGACGCCTTTTACAGCAGAAAGTGCCTTCTCTAAAGGTGCTGTTACATTCGCTTGAATATCATCAGGTGAAGCTCCAAAGTAAAAGGTTGATACAGTTATTACCGGAACATTAATATTTGGCATTAGCTCCGTTTTCATATTAAAGCCCTGCAAGGCACCAAACCCCACAACTAAAACCATAAATAAAGCAATTACAGTTGGATTCTTTAGTGAGAACCTAGTAAAAAAGTTAACTTTCATTGATGAATCCCCTTTCCTAGTCCGCTTTTAAACAATTTTACGGTAAGCTAACGATTTTCATAAAGGTTTCCCGCACCACTTTTATGGCTTCAGAAAACCGTAAGACTTCTTCTTCCTGTAAAAGATCTAGTTTGTTCATGAGGATATTCTTAGAGGTTTCTTTGATAGCTTTTACTGCTTGTGTGCCTTCATTTGTTAGTCTGAGGTTAACAACCCGTCTGTCCTGTTTATTTGGAATACGAGAGACCATATTTTGTTGAACTAGATTTTCGATTACCGGTGTCAAGTTCGATTTTGGCCGATGTAATCGCGTGCTTAATTCAGTTATGGTTGAGGTTTCTAAGTGATCTAGAGACATTAAAACCTCGCCGATTACTCGGGGATAATTTTGAGCTTGTTCAGCTAACTGGGACATGTACCTAAGTAACATTGGTAGAATTTCTGATAAATCTTCCGCGGCTGACTCAGTAACCGGATTTTTTTTCACCTAAATAAACCTCCTTTCTATCTAACAAGTAATATGCAAATTCCAGTTCCCTCAGTACAAAATGTTATAAAAAGTAAATATTATTATAAGTAAATGTTACTAATTATAACCATTTTATGTTTAGTTTATAGTAAAGAAAAACTAGTGTCAATTACTCCAAAGCATCAAACAAACGAAAATAGCGCAAATTATAGGAAGTCATATTGCAATAAACCTTAAGAGTTAGTAATATAGGTAATGTTGGTCTATCAAAATTCATCGTAAATGGAGGCTTATATGGAAAAATTTTTTGGACTCAAAGAACATGGAACAAATGTAAGAACAGAAGTAATAGCAGGAATCACAACCTTTCTAACCATGGTATACATAGTAGTCGTAAACCCTGCTATTTTAGCTTCGGCCGGTGTCCCCTTTGATCAAGTTTTTATCGCCACCATAATTGCGGCAGCGGTGGGAACTCTTTTTATGTCCCTTTTCGCCAACTATCCCATTGCAATTGCACCGGGAATGGGCTTAAACGCCTATTTCATCAGTGTTGTAGCGTCGAAGGACGTATCTTATCAAATAGTCTTTGGTACAGTTTTCGTTGCTGGGGTACTATTTTTGCTTCTAAGTTTGACTAAGTTAAGAGAAACTTTAATTGAGGCTATTCCACCAGCCTTGAAATATGGGATTACCTCCGGTATTGGACTTTTTATAGCCTTTATTGGGCTTAAAATGGCGGGGATTGTTGTGCCTAGTCCTGCCACCATGATTACCCTAGGAGATTTAAGTCAGCCCGTTACACTTTTAACCATTGGTGGTCTGTTCACAATTCTCGTCTTATTAGTAAGGAAAGTTAATGGTGCATTATTTATAGGTATGCTTATTACAGCAATAATTGGTTATTTCGCTAATTTGCTAAACTTCTCAGGGATAGTGTCCTTACCTCCTGCACCTGTTTTTTTTGATTTAGATATCGCTGGGGTATTTAGTGAAGGCCTCTATGCCGTCGTGTTTGCTTTTTTGTTGGTGACTGTTTTTGATACAACGGGAACCATGATTGGAGTAGCTGAACAGGCAGGGCTTTTAAAAGACGGCAAGTTTCCAAGAGCCAAGAGAGCCTTGCTGGCAGATGCTGTAGCCTCTACCGTTGGTGCAACCTTTGGCACCAGTCCAACTACAGCCTATATAGAATCTACTTCTGGAGTTGCGGCAGGAGGTAGGACAGGCTTAACCTCTTTGGTTGTAGGTATTCTCTTTATACTATCGATGTTCTTTTCTCCGGCTATATCCGCCATCTCCTCGTTACCCGCAATTACTGCTCCAGTATTAATTATCGTGGGTAGTTTTATGATGGAGGGGCTAGCACGAATTAACTGGAAATCCTTTGATGAAGCTTTCCCGGCCTTTGCAATAATAATAACTATGCCTTTAACTTCTAGCATTGCTACCGGAATAGCCGTAGGGTTTATAACCTATCCCTTATTGAAACTAGTTAGTGGTAAAGGAAAAGAGGTCCACCCCTTGTTGTATGTTTTCGGAGTAATTTTTGCTATTCAAATGGCTTTCTTTCCAGCCCATTAAAACCGAGTGTAGTACCAAAACCTGTGAGTTTATTTGCTCGCAGGTTTTTTTGTGCTACTGCAGGAAAGTATATGTTTCCATGTTTATGGAAACATGGCTGCGGTTTGCTGTACTGAAACGCGCGTAATGAGGGAAC
>JUEG02001247.1_pt1 | contig 50559 bp, 47 predicted proteins | sample 432341 | NCBI WGS metagenome assembly JUEG02 (sample SAMN02953476, study PRJNA257561) | rock porewater metagenome | biome: terrestrial; feature: Opalinus Clay rock; material: porewater; isolation source: Opalinus Clay rock BIC-A1 borehole | place: Switzerland: Mt Terri URL, St-Ursanne ... | reverse complement strand
AACTTATACTTATACTCTGCGAAGAGGTAAATCAAAACGATACCCCAAGCAAAGGAAGTTGAGTACTCATACATATTGGAGAAAGGTGCATGACCAACTTGAATGGTTCTTAGTACTAAAGTGGTTGTATTGGCAATAAAACCTACAATAGTTAAACCTGTAGCAATATCACCGGCTGTTTTGTTTTTCATTGCTAGATACCAAAAATACAGTAAACTAGCTGCTAAATAAGATCCAATTGCAAGGTAGAAAAAAGTTATTTGCGTTTGCATCTTTAATTATCCCTCCCCTGTTCACTATCAATCAGGCCTGTAATTTCCTCAAAATCATCTTCAAAAGCAAGCTTATTTTTATCAGTAGTACCACCGATATCAACTAGGACAACTTTATCAGTTCTAGTTACTACGGCCCAAATCTTTCTGTGTTGTAAATAATAAGAGATAAACATGCCTGCTAACAAGAAACCGCAACCTAACCAAACATACCATACCCCAGGGTCTTTTCGAATTGAAAGCCCGGTCGCAGCCTTTTGCTTAAAGTCTTTAATCACAATGGCATTGTCTTCAAAAGTAATCGGACTACCCACTAAGGCATAGTTCATAGCTACTTGTGTATTACCTTGAAACAAAGCATAGATTATGGCTGGGTTGTTCGGTTCCATAGATTTACTTTGGGAAGGATTCATCGGGTCAAAGTCCGGGATAAAGCTATCGACTCGCAAATATAAATCGGGAGTTCCCGGCACTTGAGCGTAATCCCCTGATGTGATCTTAAACTGACTCTTCTCGCCTATCGGCTTTAATTGGTCAACAGCTGTTGTATTCTCGTCTTGCGTATTTTCTTCGGCCGCCTTTTCCACTTTAAAGGACTCAAAGCTAATGTCACTAAAGTTTTGCAAATCATAGCTTGATTGATAAAACTTAACACCTTTATACTGTAAGGGGTCGTTTACGTTGATTCTTTTTGTAAACTGCTCTTTTCCACCATCGATTACAGTCAAGGTACTATAATACTGTTTTGCTTGACCATTAGGATACCAGTCAATTTCAAACTTATCGACTCTTACTTCAAAGTTATCTTTAACATTCGTGTTTTGTTCCGTAACTGCTTCAGATAGCTTAAAAGAATCACCTTCAGCTATCATGGCCCAGCCTTCAAATCCTGTAAAACTGCCGTACATAGCTGCTAAGGGAATAACGATGAAGGCTAAATGGGTAATAAAGGAACCTAATACCCCATGACGACCTTTGTCAGCTGCAATATAGGTTTTGTCTCCTTCTTCTTTTGTAAAGACTCGATAACCTTTAGCTCTAATTGACTTTGTAACCTTCCCAACAACTTCTTCGTAAGACTCCTTCTTTTTAAAAGAGTTAAAACTAGCTAATTTCTTAAGAAAATTTTCTCCAACTTGGGCCTTGGGTTCACCAAGAGATTTCTTGATAAACTTCCACCGATTAATGCTACAAATTAATAAGTTCATCATAAGTAGGAATAGTAACCCTCGATACCAAATTGAACTATAGAACTTAACATAATCCGGTTGACCGTATTGATCTTCGGCAATGAAAATGGTACCCCAAATTGATAAAACAGCTAAAATAAGTAAAAGAATAATGCCTAGTCGCATGGAACTGAAAAAATTCCACACAATATCAACAATATTTTTTTCCTTCGATTCTTTACCTTGTTCCTGTTCCTCTAAGTTTAAATCTTCTTCATTATTAAAATCCTGTTCCTTCTTTTTCATTTAACGACTCCTTCCTAACTTTAGTTGAAATTGGTTACTTGCTCCTTTTAATTTTTTATTATTTTTTCACCGATAAAAAGCCTTTCAACGGTATAATGACCCTTAATATAGACTACTTTATCATTAGTTAAACCTGGTTTGCTATCACCCCTATAAAGAACATGAATTTTATTATTTGTTGTTTCTGATATAAGGTCAAATTTGAGTTCGGATTTTGTAGCATTAATAATCTCAATCGAACTTATATCTATCTTCCCGGTTACCACTATTTGCTTTTCAGAAACCACACCTTTATTGTTCTCTAAAAGCAACTCATCCACTGAAAAGGTATCTGTATTAGTTAGCTTGAAAAAACTACTAACTAGAAAGATTAAGACTGAAAGTAAAATAACTACAAAAACAGAAATTTTCATTGTTCGGGTCATTCTATCCCCCCTTTTTAAAAAGGATCTTAACTGACAGGCTTTTTAATAAGTGTAAACTATAATAGTGTCAAAATTGTGTCAGAAGTGGGTCATAGCTGTAACAAGAAACGAAACAGATACTTTCTGCACACCAAGAAAAAGTGACTAGTATAATCACTAGCCACTTACTCGGATTTATATTTTGGGGCGGTAAAGGAAAAAACAGAACCTTTGCCAACTTGACTTTCTATGGAGACAGTACCCGAGTTTTTCTCAACCAACTGCTTAACAATAAATAACCCAAGACCGGTTCCTCCCGTTTCACGACTTCTTGCTTTATCGACTCTATAGAAGCGATCCCAAATAAAAGGTAAATCCTCTTTAGGAATTCCAATTCCTTCATCCGCTATAGCAACCCTAATTTCATTTTCTTCATCCTCAAAGGAAAGTGTGATTTTGCTTCCCTCCACTGAGTAGTTAATTGAGTTTTCAATAAGATTTAAAATCACCTGCTTTAGGGCGTTTAAATCGAAACAAACAGGGGGTAAATCCTTTTCTTTTACAATAATTTCAATGCCCTTCTCTTTTCCTCTTTCTTCAAGACCTAGTAAAACAGATTGAATTACCTTTACAATAGCAATACTGTCTCTATTGCAATAACTTTTTGGCGTTTCTGCTTTCGAGGAAATAAGTATATCTGTTACCAACTTACTTAACCTCTCAGTCTCATTATTGATGATGTTCAAATATCTTTGCTTGGCTTCTTCATTTTTCCCTTTATTATCTAAAAGCACCTCAACAAATCCCTTAATAGAGGTTAGGGGACCTCTCAATTCGTGCGAGACATTTGCCACCAGGTCTTTCATTTGCTCTTCGTTGGCCTCAATTTGACTAGACATATAATTAAAAGTTTTGCCCAACTGATTTATCTCTTCAATTCCGGTATCGGTATTTACCTCAACTTTCTTCTCTCCCTTAGCAAGAGCTATAGTTGCACCCGTCATGCTCAAAATTGGTTTTGATATCCTTTTTGACATTAAAACGCCTACAATAAAGGCAACTATTAGTGAAAAAATGCCTGAGTAAACAATCATAGGCACGATGTTCATAAGAGCTTGATTTATTCCTAATATAGGAGAATAAAGTATAATCGCCCCTATTACACGTTTTTCCACTTGAACCGGAACCGTCACCCTAATAACCGGATCTTGATAATATTGAGAGGAGCCCCTGCGCACAGAAATTTGACCGGATTGCATTTCTTGATACTCTGTTTCTTCTAAGGCGTTTCCTTCACAGTGTTGATGATTAGCCGCAGTAGCAATAACGAGACCATTTTTATCGGTTACCCATACCTCTGTGCCTAGGTGTAAATCCGAACTATTTATCAAATTAATTAAATTATGTGGGTCTTCCTTTCGGATCAACATGGGTTGTACTATAGAAGCAATGTCTTTGCCCTTAATTATTAGCTCATTCTCTTTTTGTTCATATAGATAATTTCTAAACATAAATGATAAAGTTAGGCTAACCACGCCAATAGTTAGGAAGATGACGATGAAATAGGTGCCGAGTAGTTTAATAAATAGAGTTTTTTTCATCAGCTCGGTACCTCAAATTTATATCCAAGTCCCCAGATGGTATGAATGTAGTCTTTGGTGTTGCCATCGGAAGTTAGTTTTTTACGTAATCTTTTAACGGCTTGGTCTACAGCTCTTGAGTCACCAACAAAATCAAAGCCCCAAACCTTGTCTAGCAATTGAACACGGGTAAAGACCTGTCCTCGATTACTCATTAGAAATAATAATAATTCAAATTCTTTTACAGTCAATTCTAATTCTTTGTTTTCCACATAAGCCTTATGGTTTTTAATATTTACAGTGACAGTACCTAACTTAATTTCCTCAGATTTTTGTGACTTTCGGAACACTAAATTAGCAGAATCTTTATTTTGCAGATCTTCCAAGAATTCGGCATTTCTTCTTATATGAGCCTTAACTCTAGCTAATAGCTCTCTTGGGCTAAAAGGTTTTGTGATATAATCATCAGCTCCTAATTCTAGTCCCAAAACTTTATCAATTTCTTCACCTTTAGCCGAAACCATGATGATCGGCATTTTGCTAAAGGAGCGAATATCTTTGCAAACTTCCCAGCCATTTTTGTGGGGTAACATTATATCCAATAATACTAAGGCCGGCCTCTCCTCTTTAGCTTTCTCAACTGCTTCTAACCCGTTTGAAGCAAAACTCAAATTGAAGTCTTCCTCTAAATAGATTTGAATCAGCTCTCTGATATTGCTATCATCATCAACAACCAAAACCTTTGCTTTATCTTCCATAACTCCCCCCCTCTCGCTAATTACAGTAATTCAATAAATACAGCACGATTCTAACCTTATTACTATAATAATGATATCATTAAACTATGTCAAAACTATGTCAAATTTTGTTTGATCAAAATTTGACATAGTTTATGTAATATGTTACAATGCATAAGTTAGTTTTTAATTTAGGAACAGCTATCAGAAGAAATCAAATGATTTTAAAATTAATCCTACCATTATTTTATAAATTATTGTTTTTTCCATCCTTTTCTCTGCTTCCTCTTTTATTAGAAATCAAAATCTTAATTTCACGAAGGGTCTTTTCTCGGCTTCGAAAATTATAAGTATTTCTATATAAATACTATTATCATTACTAACATGCCAACTGTATGTTAGTTTTTTTATTTGTTTTAAAAATTAAATGCTGACAAGAAACATTTTCCTTTAATATTGGAAAATAGTAAAAATAGAAAGGAGTGTCGTATATGACAAAAGAACTTATATTAGCCTTAATAGGCTTATTTCTTATAACGTCTCTCACCAATATCCTGGCCACATTAAAGTCTTTATTGATTGCAAAAAGAATTATGAACCCCGTATATTTTGTAGCATTTATAGATGCTATGATTTTTGCTACAGTGGTTACTAAATTGACTAGTTCCACAGGCCTGCATTTTACAGTTGCCTATGCTTTAGGCAGAACCTTAGGGGTCTTTATTGGGGGTAAACTTGAAGATGTGTTAGCACTTGGCATCTTGGAAGTAGACATTTTTCTAAATAACAAAAATAAAATGATCGAAGTAGCTGAAAAACTTAGAGAAGAAGGCTACACAGTTAATAATTTTCTCGCTAGAGGAAATCATGGAGACCGAAGATATAAAGTTGAAGTTGTTATCAAAAGAAAAGAATTTAAGATACTTGAGGATATTATGAATCAATGTGGGGTAATTAACCCTACCTTAAAGATTAAAAACCTGAGCAAGGTATATGGTAAGATAACTACAACTCGAGTTAAAGCCGTTTAAAACTATTAAGAATAGTAAATGCTGAAAGTGGTAGAAGGTCACCTAAAGGGGTGACCTTTTTCAGTTTTCAACGTAATATGATATAATAGATTAATTGTAATTCATTTCAAGGAAGGACTCACATGCATGTCAAAAGAATGGCAAGTAGCCGCGCTGGCCTTATCTCATATTGAAATCAAAGCCAATCCAAATAACGAACGTGTATCCATTAAAGGCAGTACTAGTGATCTACTTTGTATAGGTGTAGGAACAGATGCAGCCGTTTTTCGCAGTACCAGTGTTCCTGAATTTGCCTTTAAAGTGTTTGCCGATGAGAAGATTGCTAAAATTAAAATAGAACAGCAAGTATACCAACAACTAGGAAAATCAGCCTTTTTCCCAAAACTCTATGATGTGGGTGAACGCTACCTTGTATTAAGCTTCGAACAAGGAATAACATTGTATGATTGCCTCTTACGAGGTATCCATATTCCAAAACAAGTCATCGAAGATGTAGAGGATGCTAGGAGTTATATTAGAGATAGAGGTTTGAATCCTAGGGATATCCATTTGAGAAACATTCTGCTACAAAACGGCAGAGCGAAAATTATTGATGTATCTGAATATATCCAACCTGGAAATGATTTTCGATGGGAGCATTTAAAAAGGGGCTATGAAGATTACTATCATTTGATTGCGGGGAAGCCCCTATCTTTTTGGTTATTAGAGACAATCAGAAAGTGGTATAATCAAACAAGTAGCCAGTCTTTCGCCTTTGAGGATTTCACGAAAAAAATAGCCAAACTACTGGGTGTTTGCTAAATATCTACTTTCTTTCGACGAAGAACATAGAAACAGCGCCTAACCCCACATGGGTTCCAACAGCAACTCCCATTTGCATTATATAGATATCTCCCTTAAAATCAGTTTCACTTATAATTTTAACCTTTAAATTTTCAGCGTAGGTTATATCCGATGTATAACCAAGGATGACAAAGTCTGTAATCTCTGCATTGTTTCTTTTTATAAACTCAGTTACATAATGATCAAGTACCTTTTTGCGTCCTCTTACTTTTGCCACGATTGAACCTTTGCCATCTTTCATGGTCATGATAGGTTTGAGCTTCAGAAGCTTCCCGAAAAATGCACTAGCATTACTTAACCTACCGCTCTTTAGCAAATGGTCTAAGTCATCTACAGATAAAAAATGCTTTACGTTAGTCTTATAAGTCTCGTTAAAGGCCACTAGTTCATCAAAACTAGCACCCTGCTCTCTAAGTTTTGCACTTTTCAAAAGCAACCAGCCACTCCCATGGCTCATGCATTTAGAATCTACAATGTGAATTCTAATTGACGAGTTGGGGTTTTCTTCAAGGAAATAATCTTTAGCTAGCACGGCTGATTGATAGGCGGCACTTGTACCACTAGACATACAAATACAAAGTATTTCGGTAAAACCAGCTTTGATGGCTTGTTTGATAATACTTAAATATTCTGTAGGACTTGGCATGGCCGTTGTGGGATGGTCTTCTAATTCCCCGATAAGCTTAAAAAACTCATCAGGTTTAATATCTATCTTGTCTCTGTACACCTTGTCTTCGATTGTAATAGTTAGTGGCGCAAGATTAATATCATACTTTTCAAGTATTTCTTGAGAGAGATCACAGGTAGAGTCTCCAATAATTTTTATCATAAATACCTCCAGCAACCCACTAATAACATAGCGGAGTTAAATTAGTAATGCTCACTTAATTTCTACAAAATTCGACTATTTCCTTCTTTAATCATCCAATAACTAAAGGTCACCTTCATTAATTGAAGATGACCTTTTTATTATTCTACCGGTTTGGTGAAACTTTAACATATTCAGTTGTTGCTTTATTGTTTTCAATATCTAGTTCTTCCACCCAAATTGTTAAAAAAGATCCCTGGTAAATGTCAGACAGTTGGCCTTCTTCCCAAGTACTATCTAATCCCTGTCCCTTTTTAACCTTGATTGGTATACCAACAGGTATAGTCACTGTAAAGGTTTTTCCCGTCACAACTTCTGTGGATTCTTTTAATTTTCTTCTTTCTTCCTCACTCAGATTTTGCATCTGTTCTCTTCGCTTCTGTTTGTCTTCTTCGCTAAGATCTTGTCCCGATTGTTGTTGCTCCATTTCAGTTAAAACAACTAAATTACCCTGAATAGACTTAACCCTGCCGTACAACTCCGACTCTCTTTCCGGTTGTTCTTCATCTCGGTTTGGATTTGAACTATCACTGGTTCCTGTTTTCCCTAAGGTAGACGAACCCGAGTCACTTGCACCACATCCCGTTAACCCTACCACTAACAAAATACACAGGGCTAAAGTAATATATTTTTTCAATCCTATCATTTGCTATTCCTCCTATTCATATCTTAAGGCTTCTATGGGATTAAGATTAGCTGCTTTATAAGCAGGGTAAAAACCGAAAAATATGCCAACTATCCCTGAAAAACCCATAGCAATAACTACACCCCATACTGATCTTACTATTTCCACGTCAAAATGCTCGACTATAGGAATAGCTATTTGGCCTATAATGGTTCCGATTACCCCACCTAACAAACTAAGCCCGATAGCTTCAAATAGAAACTGCCTTAAAATATCCTTTTTTCTAGCTCCAATCGCCATTCTTACCCCTATTTCTTTAATTCTTTCTCTTACGGATACTAACATAACGTTCATAATTCCTATTCCACCCACAATTAGAACAATGGTTGCAATCGATATTAAAAGAACAGACATGGTTTTCGCTGTTTGCTGTGCCGAGGCCAATCTGCTTCCGGCATCCCTCACCCCAAAATCATTTATATCTCCGGGTTTTAATCTATGGGCTTCTCTTAAGGCCACCGTTATTTCGTCAATAGCAATATTTACACTGTCAAGATCCTTGGCTTGAGCTACTATTCTCGGCTTAACACTATTACCAAGGATATATCTTTCAGCGGTAGTGTAGGGTATTAGGATGCTTTCATCTATGTTTGACCCTCCGGTGCTGTCACCTATTCGAGCAATAATCCCCGCTACTAAATACCTTTGGTTATTTATTTTTATATATTTTCCCACATGCTCTGAATCCGGATCAGCAAATAAAGTTTCAGCTACATCCGCCCCAATTACAGCAATTTTTTCTTTACCTACCTCACTTTGTTCAGTAAAAAAGGTTCCCTGTGTAAATTTTAAATTGGTCAAACTTGTATAGGTTTCACTGACCCCAAGAACTGTTGTTTGCTGTTTAACCGTACCGAAACTTGCATCGACACGACCCGAGAGTTGTGGAGACATCATAACTATAGAAGGGGCTTTCTCCTCCAATACTTTGATATCCTTTACACTTAATTTGGAATTGTTTTCGCTACCACTTTGCCCGGGCATATTGGCCATGATATATAAAGTTGATACGCTGAGCTTTGAAAACTGGTCATTTACTGCTTGCTGACTGCCTTGACCTACAGCAACAACCAAGATAACTGTAGCAGTACCAATTATGATTCCAAGAACTGTTAGAATAGATCGCACTTTATTTAACCAAATTCCTTCTATAGAAACTTTAAGAGTTTCAAGCAAGTTCATCGACTATCCCTCCGTCCTTAAAAACAATGATTCTTTCAGCATTTGCAGCTACTTCTTTATCATGGGTTACCATAATGATGGTTTTCCCTTCACTATGTAATTTGTTAAATATGCCCATAATCTCTTGACCTGTCCTACTATCTAAGCTTCCGGTAGGTTCATCAGCCAGAATTACGCTTGGATTTGTACTCAGGGCCCTCGCTATGGCAATTCTTTGTTTTTCTCCCCCCGACATTTCGGAAGGCTTATGATTAGTTCTATGTCCAAGTCCAACACTTTCCAACAATTTTTCTGCCACTTCCCGCCTATCCTTGCGATTGCTATAAGAAAGCGGCACTTCCACATTTCTAATAGCTGTATAATAGGGAAGTAAATTAAAGGTTTGAAAAACAAAGCCTAACTCTTTATTACGGATCAGGGCAAGTTCATCATCACTAAGCTCATCTATGATTCTATCACCAAGTTGGTAAGAACCTGAGCTGGGCCTATCGAGACAGCCAATTATATTTAGTAAAGTTGACTTGCCAGAGCCCGAAGCTCCCATAATCGATATAAACTCACCTTTTTTAATATTAAGATTTACAGCATTAAGAATTTTTAATTTATCTTTCCCGATATCGAATTCTTTCACAATATTTGTAAGCTTAATCACATTATCAGTCACTATTCTCCTTAGACCTCCTTCCGAACAATAACTTGATCTCCTTCCTTTAAACCTTCTATTATTTCAACTTTGACCCCATCTGTAAGTCCGGTTTTAACTCTTTGCCAGGAACTATTGCCCTCCTTATCTGTAAGTTCAACGGAAGGAGCGCCATCTACCCTTTTTACCGCTTCATTAGGGATAGTTATGACATCCTTTACTTGCTGTATAATAAAGGAGGTACTTGCGGTCATCCCATTTTTGATTCTATTGTTACTATTCTCTAGTAAAATATTAACCTTATAGGTAACGATGCCACTTTGCTCGACATCCGGGGTTTGAGAAATTGAGGTAACTTTTCCCATAAACTTTTCCTCTTGGATTGCCTCAAAGCTAATTGATACTTCTTGATCTATTTGAATACTTTCTATATCATCTTCCAATATATTTGCCTCAATCTTGATGTTATCAGTATCAGCGATTACTATAAAATCTGATGTTCCGGAACTGTTTGCAGCGATTGCTTCACCTGCCTGGCCGTTAAGTGACAATATAGTACCTGCACGAGGTGCTTTTAGAAGTGTTTCGTCTAAGTTATTTTTAGCAATTTCCAGAGCAGCCTTGGCTTGATTTACTACTTCTTGAGCTGACTTAATATCGTTATCATCAACTTTTTTTGTCTGACTCAACTGTGCTTCTACCACTAGCAGCTGACCCTTAGCCGACTCAAGCTTTGATTTTTCAGTGATTACTTCTCCTTCGGATAACTTTCCCTCCTCGAATTGGCTTAACTTAAAATCATAGGATTCCTGAGCATTATTAAGAGCATTCCGGGCATTTTCCACGGCGATCTCTTTTAGTTTAATTTCCTCCTCCCCGGGGCCATTTTTAGTTTTATTTAACTTTGCTACCGCTGAATTATAATTAGCTTGAGCTTGCGCTACTTGATGCTGCAGATTCTTCGAATCAAGCTTTGCCAAAACGTCTCCGGCTTCTACTTGTTGTCCTTCCTGCACAAGTATCTCCTTTAAGATCCCATTAGTATTAAATCTGAGCTTTAATACTTCGAAGTTGGCCTTTCCATCGGCTGAAATTCCTATCTCGATATCTTCTTTCTTGGCAGTTAAGGTTTTAATATCTTCCGTCTCACTGGCTACCTCGCCACTACTTTTAAAAAAATTAAAACCTAAAACCAATATCAAAACCAAACTAACGATACCTACTCCGGCAAATTTTGTTATTACTTTCTTTTCCATTTAATCCCCCTCTTTTTTTATATATAGCCCTTATCTATGTTAAACTAATTGTTTGTCCAAATTGTTATCATAATTTGGAATTTTTGTGAAATTTTGAAGAAAACTTAATTTAATTGTTGACATCAATCCGACTCTATATTAACATAATGTTAGTTGCCACTAACATACATTGTTTCGTTAGAGGTATCAAAAAAAGTGACAAAGGACAGAGAGGAGCACGGAGCATGTTCAAATTTTTAACAAAGCTTATTTTAAACAAACCTATAAAAGTTGTACTGATCACACTTGTTTTAATCTTGATATTTGCAGTGGGTGTTAGAAATATCCAAATGGCAACAGGCAACGAAACCCTGATAGAGACAGATTCTAAGGTTTATCAGGACAATCTAGCCCTTGAATCAGAATTTGGTGGCGAGTCTATCATCGTTTTATTTGAAGGGAAGGAAACGAAAGATATGCTAACAACTAACAACCTCGAAAACATGCTTGAACTAGAAAACTTTTTAAAACAGTATGATGACATTTATACAGTTGTCAGCCCGGTTACAATTATTGAACAAATGTCGGGAAAACAATATGACAAGTATGCCTCCGGTATGCAAGAGGTAGTTGATGGCTTAAACACCATGGGTACGAAATTACAAGAAATCGGTACTAATATCAAAACCGATTCAGCAAAACAACCTTCTATGCCCGATGGAGACGAAATGATGAAGGAACTAAATAACGGACTTACGAAAATGATCCAAGGTCAGGAAAAGTTAACTGAAGGAACTACTTCCCTAATAGATGGATATTCTAACTTTGGTACACAGTTAAAAGAGGTTTCCACCAACCTTCAAGATCTTAGTGCCAACCTGCAAAATTCTCCTGAATTGACTGTAGAAAAACAGCAACAAGCTCAGCAGTTACAGCAAATCAGTACCCAACTTGTACAAGTTTCTCAAAAAATGAGCATGATCTCTGAAAACAGTGCTACCCTTCCAGAGGTACCAGTAAATACAATAACAGGTTTAGAAGGAATTAAAACTAACTTAGGTAACCAAGTGAGTGAATTAAACAAAATGCAAACCACTCAAAAGGAACAATTAAATAATCTAGAAGACTTAGCAGATGGCCTATCTGATATGGGAGATAAACTAATCACCATAAGCGATAATTTAGAAGCTATGCTTACTTATTCGGATGCCGTAACGCCTTCTATTCCAAGTACTCAAAAAACCCTTGATAAGATGGCCTATGAGGATAACGGAGAGCTCAGAAACATATTTAATGACTTGATCATTGATGATAAGTACATGCTCTTTATAGTGAAACTTAAAGGAAACGTAGATGACTCAACAAAAGGCGAGATTGCCCTTTCAATAAAAGAATTTTTAAAAGACAACCCCATGCAATCCCTAGAAACCATAGTATCGGGAAAACCCGTATTAGATAATGCCATACGCACTTCGATGAAAGACAGTATGAGAAAAATGATGAGCCTGTCGGTTGTTTTTATGATCGCCGTATTACTGGTGACCTTCAGGGTTAAATGGAGTTTATTCCCACTTATCACTATTCTTATTGCTGTAATTGGAACCGTAGGAGTAATGGGCTGGTTAGATATACCTGTTACCATGGTGTCCATGGCCGTATTTCCAATACTTATTGGTTTAGGGATTGACTATGCTATCCAGCTTCAAAACAGATATGAGGAAGAAATGGGGGTAATTGATAGACATGAGTAAAGATACAAATGGAATTAAGAACATAAGGAGTGTCACCCAAACAGTGACTAAAATGGTCCCTGCTATCTTAACGGCATTAGTAGCCACGGGGCTTGGCTTTTTAGCTCTATATACTTCACCGGTTCCAATGATCCAGGACTTTGGTAAAATGCTGACTGTTGGTATGGTGGTGAGTTTTATCGTTGCCGTGCTATTTGCAATTCCTATCTTATATACACGGGATAGATTCTTCTCTCACGAGTTCACACAACGCACCAAAACCATAAAAACAACGAATAGAAGTTCTGCCTTTAGCTCTTTTTTGGAAAAATTAACACGTAAAGTAATTGCTTTAAAATGGCTAATAATCATTCTTTCCTTTTTAACGGCAGGAGTTGGGATTTGGGCCGACATGAGGGTTGGAGCCGAAACTGACATAGAAACCTTTATGCCTCAAGATGTCCAGGAACTAAAGGATATTCACAAGCTAAGAGCAGTTCTCGGAACTACTGACCAGATTTCCGTTCTTTACACTGGAGAAAATGTTATAAATGAAGGGACACTGATCTGGGTTGACAAGATGACTGAAGCCCTACCTAAGGAATTCCCTGAGGTAATTGTGGAAGCTAGATCTATCTCCTCTGTGATCAGACAATTAAATAATAATACTCCACCCACAGTGTCTGAAACTAGAGAATTTATAAATGATATGCCTGAAAGCCAGTTGAAACTTTTATTAAACGAGGATAAATCAATGGGGGTTATCACAATTGGCATAAAACACCTTGAGGCAAAACACTTAGAAGGTTTCATACTAGGTTTAAATAACTATATCACAGAGAACCATTCCCCCAATTTAAAAGTGACTGTAACGGGCAAATCAGTTTTAGACGTAGAAATGATGTCCGCATTAACAACAGGGCGTTATAAAATAACACTACTTGGTATGGCTATGGTATTTGTTGGCCTTCTTCTTATCTATCGCCATCCTGTAAAAGCTTTCATTCCTTTACTGCCAATAATATTGATTGTCGGATGGTCCGGCGGGGCAATGTATCTGTTTGGTCTCAAATATACTCCTCTTACGGCTACCCTTGGCGCCCTGATTATTGGTATCGGAACAGAATTTACAATCCTGATTATGGAGAGATTCTTTGAGGAAAAAGAGACCGCTAAAACAAGTATCGAAGCAATAACAACCTCTGTTGGTAAAATTGGTACAGCCATCTTCGCTTCAGCTCTTACAACAATCGGTGGATTTAGTGCGTTACTAATATCCGACTTTGAAATACTGAGTAATTTTGGTATGATGACATTAATCAATATCCTTTTTGCCTTGTTAAGTACTATAGTTGTAATGCCTGCCATACTAATAATTTTAGACCGGTTTGTTAAGGTAAAGAAACGGGATGTGAAACTCGAAATTGATATGAGGTGATAATAATTGAGGGACAAAACGGAGCAGATTTTTAAAGCTGCAATTAAGGTTTTTATAAATAAGGGTTTTCTGCAGGCCACTACGCAGGAAATTGCCAAGGAAGCAGAGGTTGCCGAAATAACTTTATACCGTAAATTTTCAACAAAGCAAAACCTGTTTGAATCAGTTATAACGAGGGTGTTGAAAGATAAATTTACAACAAAACTATTAGAATTAGCACAGGAAACAGATACGGAGGTCTTTTTTAGAAGCATTTTAAGTGACCGCCTTACCGTTATCTCCAAAAATAAAATGTTGGTTAAATTATTAATTTCTGAAAGCCTTATGGGGAACTTGCCGGAGGAAATTAACTTTACCAATCTTATCTTTAATAGTTTGAAGTCTGCACTACAAACACATTTCCTGAAAGTGAAAAAAGAGGCTGATGCTGAATTTATCGCAAGGCAGCTAGGGAGTTTATTGTTAGGTTATGCAATCCTGCCCTCTTCTCAACCCTTTCATAAGCTTAGTGCAGAGGAAAAGGAAGAATTGCTCTCGAGAAATATTAAATGCCTAATGGCAAATTTATAGCAGATTCTTTAATTTTACTTGTATATAAAAAGAGCTTGTTTAGCATATCACCTTGCTAAACGAGCTCTTTCTGGACTTCATGATCATATTGAGGTATGGAGAAATTTAAATTCTTTCTCTTTCTTCAAAATGGGTGTGGAGAAGCTCATGAGCCTTTTCTCCAAAGGGTTCCCCTAGATAAGTTTTGTACAACTCTTGAATTTCTTTATTCTGATGAGATTTTCTGACTCCTTTTCTTTTATCTTCTTCATATATAGCTACTCTACGTTTTTTTATTATTTCATCATTGCCATGATGATAAGGCTGACCTCCGCCTGCAATGCATCCACCGGGACAGGCCATAATTTCGATGGCATGATAATCGGACTTACCTTCTCTAATCTCCTCAAGAATTACCCGAGCATTTCCTAACCCACTGGCAATACCTATTCTAAGCTCCTGGTCGCCTATTTTAACAGTAGCCTTTCGAACTCCTTCCATACCTCTAAGTTGCTCGAATTCTACATTTTCCAATTCCTCACCGGTTATCATGTGATGAGCGGTTCGGAGAGCTGCTTCAATAACACCCCCGGCTGTCCCAAATATAGCTGAGGCTCCGGTGCTTTCCCCAAGAGGGCTATCAAATTCACCATCGGGCAACCTATCAAACTCTATTCCTGCTTCCTTGATCATGGCTCCCAACTCACGAGTTGTAATTACTATGTCTACATCGTTATGAGAGTTCTTTGTAAGTTCCGGACGTTTAGCTTCGGCCTTTTTGGCAATACAAGGCATTATTGATACTACAACTATATTATCCGGGTCTAATCCGTTCTTTTCAGCATAGTAAGTTTTAGCAATAGTCCCCACCATTATATGTGGCGATTTACAAGTAGACGGAACGTGAATTAATTCCGGAAATTGATGTTCAATAAATTTAACCCAAGCAGGACAACAATTTGTAAGAATCGGTAAGGTTTTGTTGTTCTTTATTCTGTATATAAGTTCCGAGGCTTCTTCCATAACCGTAAGATCCGCACCAAAATTGGTATCGAACACTGCGTCAAAACCAATCCGCTTTAACGCTGAAACCATTTTACCTGTAACAGTGGTTCCTACCTCCATCCCAAAAAGTTCTCCTAAAGCAACACGTATTGCGGGAGCCGTTTGAACAACAACATGCTTATCAGGGTCATTAATTGCCTCCCACACCTTATCAGTGTGAAATACTTCGGTAAGGGCTGCTGTGGGACAGACTTGAACACATTGTCCGCAATAGGTACATGACGATTCTACCATGGGTATATTAGCGAAAGGCCCCACAAAGGCATTAAAGCCACGGCCAATTCCCGATAATATACCGCAGGTTTGTACTTCATTACACCCGGTCTCACAACGTCTACAGTAGATACACTTATTTGAATCTTTAACTATAGCATCACTGGATACATCCTTAGGGTAATCCATTCTTTCCCCTTCCCAGCGAATTTTTCGCACGTTGAGTTCCTCCGCTAAGGACTGCAATTCACACTCTAAGTTTTTAGGACAAGTGAAACATTCATTTGGATGATTGGATAAAAGTAGTTCCACAGACATTCTCCTGGCGTTAATCGCACGAATCGTATCTGTACGAACAATCATCCCCTCTTGCACTGTTGTTACGCAGGAAGGAACTAGTCTGTTTCGATTGGTTTTAGCATCTATAAGTTCAACCATACAAACTCTACAAGATGCAGTTTTATTATAAAGTTGAAACCCATGCAGATCTAGATGACATAGGGTGGGAATTTTCACGCCAGCTTCATGTGCTGCCTCTAGTATGGTTATCCCTTCCGGAACCTTTATTTCTTGATCATTGATTCTAGCCTTTAAAACTTTTTTCTTTTCATGGTTATTTAGATGTTCAGTCATCCCCCCACCTCGCTTCCCTTTAAGATTCAATTCCTATTTTATTTAAGGCCTTATATTTTCCTTCTCCTTGTGGATGGTCTACGTCTTTGACAAGATCAACGTATTCTTCCCAGAAATGTTTCATGGTACTAAGAATTGGATTGGGTGCTGTTTGACACAATCCACATAATGAACTATCTTTTACTCCATAAGCTAATTGCTTTAATGCATCTAGGTCTGACATTAGTCCTTTTCCACTAGATATTTTATGCAACAATTCGAAGAGTCTCTTAGTACCAATTCTTCCGGGCACACATCTTCCGCAGGCTTCATCCATTGTAAATTCTAAATAGAACTTTGCTATTTCTACCATATTGTCATCTTCATCCATGACAATCATGCCGCCTGAACCCATCATGGAACCTTTATCTATGAGACTATCATAATCAATAACTGTATCTAACTCTTTTTCGGTAATAACCCCCCCGGAGGGTCCTCCTGTTTGAACGGCTTTAAACTTTTTGCCCTTTGGTATTCCACCGCCAATATCAAAAATAATTTCCCGCATTGTAATACCCATAGGGACCTCAACCAAACCAACATTGTTGATTTTTCCGGCCAGAGCAAATACTTTCGTCCCTTTACTCTTTTCTGTACCAATGGAGGCAAACCATTCTGCTCCCTTGGTAATAATGATAGGAATATTAGCAAAGGTTTCTACATTATTTACACAGGTTGGATAGCCCCAATATCCTTCCACAGCCGGGAAAGGCGGTTTATAGTTCGGTTCTCCACGTTTACCTTCGCAGGAATTAATCAGGGCTGTTTCTTCACCACAAACAAAGGCTCCGGCACCATACTTTAATTCTATATCAAAGTTGAAGTTGGAGTTAAAGATATTCTTTCCTAAAAAGCCCTCTTCTCTAGCCTGATCTAGAGCTGTGGTAAGTCTTTCTATGGCTAAGGGATACTCTGCCCTAATATAGATGACCCCTTTATCTGCACCAATGGCATAAGCCCCTATAGCCATTGCTTCGAGTACACTGTGGGGATCTCCCTCTAAAATGCTTCTGTCCATAAAGGCTCCGGGATCCCCTTCATCAGCATTACAAATAATATATTTAGTTTCGCTCTCTTGAGCTTTTGTGATTTCCCATTTTAGACCCGTTGAAAATCCGCCACCCCCGCGGCCTCGAAGTCCTGATTTTTTTACTATAGCTACAATCTCATCTCTACTCATTTGGGTAAGTGCCTTTCCCAAAGCTTCGTAACCGCCTAGAGCTATGTATTCGTAAATGTCCTCGGGGTTAATTAAACCACAATTCCTAAGGGCAACTCGTAGCTGCTTTTTGTAAAAGGACATTTCGTGTTGTTCATAAACCTTCTTTTTTAATTGCGGATCTTCATACAAGAGCCTTTCCACTACCATACCCTTAATGACGTGCTCATCCACAATATCTTTAGCATCCTTGGGGTCAACTTGTACATAGAACACATCATCGGGCTCTACTTTTAAAATTGGTCCCTGCTCACAAAAACCAAAACACCCCGTTTTAATAACCTTTACTTCCTCGGCATATCCTCTAGCTTTAAGAATAGCTTCTAAGTTTTTTATAACTTTTTCACTGCGGCTTGCCAAACAACCTGTACCTGCACAAACCAAAATATTAATCCGGGCTCTCCCCATAGTCTTACCTCCTTCAAAAGCTTGGGAATAAATTAAAGATGTTGCTGCCCACCTTTGATGTGTTTTTCAAAAATTTCGTGTGCCTTTAAAGCATTCACGTTCTCATAAATGGTTGGGGCTTGACCTGGAGCATTTATTCCAACTATAGGTTCTATTTGATGATCTCCATAATTGTCTACTAAAATTACCTTCACATTATTTAGGCTGTGATCAGCCACATCATCCATAAAGGAATTAAGGATCTCCCTACCTTCAGGATTTTTCTTATTCGATACTCCTACGCGGACTTCTATTCCTTCTAAGTCTCCGTGTTTGCGTAAGGCCACCTTCTCGAAGGAATTTTTCCTAACCTTTTTTAACTCCTCTAGTGTTTTGATCATTTTTATTCCTCCGACTTGCGATATTTATTTATAATATCCTCGACTTGATTTTCTTGAACTTTGCCGTGTACATAATCATTAACCGTCACAACAGGTGCAAGTCCACAAGCACCAATGCAACGGACATCCCTTAAGGTAAACTCTCCATCCTCTGAAGTCTCATTTGCTTCAAGACCCATATTCCCCTTAAACTTCTCAATCACTTTGTCAGCACCACGAACAAAACAAGCTGTACCCATGCATACACTAACTGTATGTTTACCTCTCGGCTTTGTAGTGAAATAGGAATAAAAACTAACCACTCCAAATACCTCGGCGCCGGGAATCCCTAACTTTCTAGCTACAAAGAGTTGTAAATCTCTAGGTAGATAACCAAATATGTTTTGTGCTTTATGTAGAATCTCAATCAAAGCTCCCTTATTCGTCTCCATACTATCTATAAAGGTTTCTAGCTCGTTAAACTTTTCTTCTGGCAAATCTTCACTTATAGGTCGTGTTACGCTTATGGCTTGTGGTTTGGTCATTTACTCTCAGCCCTTTCTGGAAACTTATAAACTCGATTTATAATATTTCCTTTAGTTTAAAAATAATTCCAATTAATCGGCGGGTATAAAAATAACAACGAAGGAATAACTAAAATAGAGCTACCTCAAGAAAGCCAGAACCTTATTAGGTCTGGCTTTGGCTACACATATTTATTTTTGGGGATTGGAAAAATCCTCATCTAAGATATCAAGTAAATACTTTTTGAAATCTTTTCCCAGATCATCTTTTTCTAGTGCTAACTCCGTGTTGGCCTTTAGATATCCTAATTTATCCCCTACATCAAATCTTGTTCCCTCAAACCTATAGGCAAAGAGCTCTTGTGTTTTCTTAAGTATTCTTATTCCATCAGTCAACTGGATTTCCCCACCCTTACCCGGCGTTGTTCCTGCTAGTATACTAAAGATATCACTATGGAGAAGGTATCTACCCACAATGGCCAGATTTGAAGGTGCCTCTTGTAACTCCGGTTTTTCCACTAAGTCTTCCACTTTAAACAGTCTCTCCGTTAGGTTATTTCCTTTAATAATACCATAGTGACTTATCATTTTATTGGGGACAGTCTGTACCCCAATCACATTGGCCTGATATTCTGTGAAAATTTCGATTAGCTGCGCTAAGCAGGGTTTTTGGGGTGAGTAAACAATATCATCGCCAAGTAATATGGCAAAGCTTTCATCTTTACTAACAAACTGACGTGCACAGTAAATGGCATGACCGAGTCCGAGAGGTCGATCTTGGGTGACATAGGAGATATCTGCTATTTTAGAGGTTCTTCGAATCATTTCAAGCAATTCATACTGCCCTGCTTTGGCCAATTGTTCTTCAAGTTCTTTAGATCGACCAAAGTAATCTTCGAATACCTTTTTGTCCTGCCCGGTAATAATGATAATTTCCTCTATTCCTGAAGCAACGGCTTCCTCCACTAGGTAATGAATAACGGGTTTGTCTATAACTGAGAGCATGGCTTTTGGTAGGGCCTTGGTAAAAGGCAAAAACCTGGTACCAAAACCGGCAACCGGTATTATTGCTTTCTTTATTTTCATCGCATTTATCCCTCAATTCAAAACATCCATTCCTCATCATAATAGGGAATGGTTTCCTTTAAGCCTCCGGGTAATGAATAGCTAGTTTTCCAATTCAGTTCTTTTTGGGCCTTTGAAGGATCTAACCTACTGTGTCTTACATCTCCCATTCTTTCAGGCTGATATTGAACTTTAAGATTATGATCCATTATTCCATCGAGCATTAGATACAAGTCGTTTATTGTTGTGTTAAGGCCTGTTCCAATATTGATAATTTGTTGCGACCCTTTATTTAGGGCTAAAACATTTGCTTTAGCAACATCTTTAACATAAATAAAATCTCTCGATTGATTTCCGTCACCAAAGATAGTAGGTGAAATTCCTTGGGTCAGATTATTTATAAATAAAGAGATAACTCCACCTTCTCCTTGAAATTTTTGCCGTCTCCCATAAACATTGGCATACCTTAAAATTGTATAATCTAGTTTATGTATTTGATAAAAGAGTCGGATATAATTTTCTCCCATATATTTTGAAGCCCCGTAAAATGAAAGAGGAGTTACTGGGTAATCCTCCTTTATAGCCTTAACTTGCGCTTCGCCGTATACTGCACAAGTAGAAGCATAGATGATCTTTTTAACCTTATAAAGCTGAGCCACACGCAAAACATTTAACGTGCCAAGGGCATTAACCCTTCCATCAGCCAGTGGGTCTTGTATAGATTGCTGTACAGAAACAAGAGCTGCTTGATGAAAGATAACTTCAGGAGCTTCTTTCTTCATCACTTCATCAAGTTCTGCATGCAAGATATCTACTTCATAAAAAGCTGCTTTTGGATTAATATTATCCCTTTCACCTGTGGAAAGATTATCAACAACAACTACGCTGTGCCCTTCTTGAATCAATAAGTCAACAATGTGTGATCCAATAAATCCCGCCCCACCCGTAACCATTATTTTCATCAACACCACTCCAAAATTTTGAAATTGGAACATTTGTTTATCTTATTCAAATTGTTTAGATAGTGTTACCGATGGGAGGAAGTGTGTAGCTTTACCTATTCCAACGCTAAAGGCCACCTTCATAATCGAAGATGGCCTTTTGGAATTCATAATTAATATTTAAGTAAGCAGCTCTAGCACTACAGGACAATGGTCACTACCCATTATTTCCGCATGAATATGTGCATCTTTTAACCTGTTCTTGAAACTTTCTGATGCTATAAAGTAATCAATCCGCCAACCCGAATTTTTTTCTCTGGCGTTTCTCATGTAAGACCACCAGGTATAGGCCTCTGTTTTATCGGGATAAAAATGTCTAAAGGTATCGATAAAGCCGGTGCCTAGCAATTCGGTTATCTTGCCTCTTTCTTCATCACTGAACCCGGCGGTTTTTCGATTGGTTTTAGAATTTTTTAAATCAATTTCTTGATGGGCTACATTAAGATCACCACATACAATGACAGGCTTTTCTGAATTTAGTTCCTGTAAGTATTTCCTAAAAAGATCTTCCCATTCCATTCTGTAGTCAATCCTTGCTAAGCCTCTTTGAGAATTGGGAGTATAGACATTTACCAAATAAAAGTCCTCAAACTCTAATGTTATTACTCTACCCTCTTGTTGGTGTTCTTCTTGTCCTACTCCATATCTGACAGCTAAAGGCTTTTTCTTTGTAAATATAGCAGTACCGGAATAACCTTTTTTAAGGGCGTAATTCCAATACTGTTCATACCCTTCAAAAGTTAAATCTATTTGTCCGGCCTGCAACTTAGTCTCCTGAACACAGAAAACATCTGCATCCACCTCTTTGAAATATTCTATAAAGCCTTTATTTACACAAGCTCTAAGACCATTAACATTCCAAGAAACCAATTTCATCTGCCTGCCTCCATTCTGATTCCTATTTGCTCACCCATATTGACTTTGGTCTCTAAAAACTTTTGGGAATTCTCTAAGATATCCTTATCTAGCTGAACTACACCCTTTTTTATAAAAAGAATAACTGTAGAACCACCAAACTTAAAATATCCCTTCTCTTGGCCTTTTTTAACAACTTTTTCTGACGTGTAGGTCTGTACTATTGAGCCAACACCGGTAGCACCTACCTCAATATAAGCTATTTGCCCGAAATTATCAGAAGCGAAACAGGTCAACTCTCTTTTATTCTGACAGTATACTCTAGGTATCCTTTTTAAAGCCATAGGGTTTACTGAATAATAGCCCCCCGGGATAAGTTTGTGGGGTCCCGGAATACCGCTATCGGGAAAGTGAAAACGATGGTAATCAGAAGGATTTAAGCGAACAACTAAACAAACGCCACCTTGATACTCCTGTGCTAAGTTACTATCTTGAAAAAGCTCCTCTAAAGAGTATTCTTGACCCTTTATTTGGACTATCTTATTAATATTAATGTTTTCATAAGCTAATAGCCTTCCGTCAGCAGGGGACACAAGGTACCTTGTCTCTTGACTGACAGGTCGAGATCCCTCTTTTAGACTTCGGATAAAAAAGTCATTAAAGTTCTTATAGTCTTCTGGGTTCTCCCGTTCAGCTTCTGTGAGATCAATCTCCAACTCACTTACAAAATCAGCTATTCTACTCTTACTGAAAGGCATACTGTATAACCTACCAAGTAGCGAAGAGAATAACTTTCTTTTTATAAAAGTTTCTAACAGTGTTTTGCCAGGAGCTGTATCATAAATCCATTTTATGAATTTGTCACCTGCTACAACTTCTTTCTTCTTTTCTCCGGTTTTTCGATCAATATAATAAATATCCATAACAACATCCTTATTTGTAGAGTTTGCTTGCATAACCTATCTTACCAAAAACTTGCCTAAATGAAAAGTCATGGCACTATGATATAATTAAACCCTACATACTTGTGCATGAAATGTCGGGTAGCTATCTACAACTTCTGCTATTCTATTGATTGAGAGTGAGGTCATATAAATGGATTTGCTTGAAAAAATGAATGGGGCCTTAACGTATATTGAGGAAAATATTTCTGATGAAATCGACTATAAACAAGTAGCAAGATTGGCTTGTTGCTCGGAATATCATTTTAAAAGAATGTTTTCTTTCCTTGCCGGTGTTTCACTGTCGGAGTATATCCGGCGGAGGCGTCTTACCTTTGCAGCATTTGAGCTTAATAACGGTGACCTAAAGATAATTGATATAGCGATTAAATATGGGTACAGCTCACCGGACTCTTTTACAAGGGCTTTTCAAAGTATGCATGGTGTAACACCGTCAGAAGCCAGAAATACTGGTCAATCACTGAAAGCCTATCCACGAATGACCTTTCAATTATCAATTAAAGGAGGAAGTGAAATGAACTATCGAATCGAAGAAAAAGAGGCCTTTAGCATAGCTGGGATTAAGAAAAGAGTGCCTATAATTTTTAATGGTGTTAATCCAGAGATCGCCTCTATGTGGCAAAGTTTAAATATGGAGATGATAAATAAACTTAAAAGCCTTTCTAATGTGGACCCAAAGGGGATAATTAGTGCATCCACGAATTTTTCTGAAGGTCGAATGGAGGAAAAAGGAGAGCTGGATCACTATATCGGTGTGGCAACAAATAAGGAGTGTCCTGCTAACTTTAGTGAACTTAAAGTTCCTGCCACAACCTGGGCTGTTTTCGAAGCAGTTGGACCTTTTCCCGAAACGCTGCAAGATATTTGGGGCCGCATCTATTCCGAGTGGTTTCCAGCCTCAAATTATGAACTAGCAGTGGGACCGGAAATCTTGTGGAACGAGCACCCTGATACAACTTCACCAACCTTTAAAAGTGAAATCTGGCTTCCTGTTTTGAAAAAGTAGCCTATCGAGAAGGCTAAAAAATCCGATTGCAAGAAAAAAGCTATGAGTGTGTAAACAAACTCATAGCTTTTTTCATATTATGCCTTTATTGTTGATAGGCCTCATGAACCTTTAGTAACTTTCCTTTAACTGTGGTATTCTTCATAGCTTTTAGCACCAGAGAACCTTTGCCGTTTAAGATATCAACGTAGGAAGTATTATCCTCTATGGTAATAATGCCAATATCCTCCGCTGTTACACCTTCAATCTTGGCAATGGTACCCACAAAATCTACGGCTCTGATTTTCTTTCTCTTGCCACCATTAAAATATAATTTAAAGATATCCTTATTTAATTGCTCACTCTTATCCTTTTTGAGGGTAGGTTGACTATTTAGTTTGTCTTCAAAGGCAGCCTCCCTCTTTGTCACCTCTTCTTTAGTAGGGACTTCCCTCCTAGGAATTTTGAAGCCAATATATTCTTCTGCTTCTGCTATGAATCTTTCTTGACGAGGCGTTGCAAAGCTGATGGCTTTGCCTTCTTTACCTGCTCGTCCCGTTCTTCCTGTTCGATGCACATAGCTTTCCTTCTCCATTGGAAAGTCATAGTTAATGACATGGGTGATATTATCTATATCAATTCCTCTTGCCGCTACATCGGTTGCTACTAAATAGCTGAATTCCCCTCTTTTAAAGTCATTCATAACATCAAAGCGAACTTCCTGGACTATACCCCCATGGATTTTGGCGCACGGATAGCCCAAACGATCCAACTGCTCGAATACACGATCTACCTGTTCTTGAGTTCCACAGAAAATAATGCAAGTGTCCGGATTCTCTATAATTGTAACATCCTTTAGCAGGTCAAATTTTTCCTCTTCTCTAACTACAAAAAGGAAATGATCGATTTTATTTGTGGTACTTTCGGTCGCTTTAATCTCGATAGTAATAGGATCGTTCATGTATTGGTGGCATAATCTTTCTACATCCTTTGATAAGGTAGCAGAAAACAACATGGTTACTCTAGCTTTAGGTAGTTCCTTTATGATCGCTTCTACTTGATCAATAAATCCCATATTCAACATCTCATCGGCTTCGTCTATTACAAGGTATTTTAATCTTGCTAAGTCAAGAGTTCCTTTTTCAATATGATCCAACACTCGTCCCGGAGTTCCCACCACAACGTGGGTCTTTTGCTTTAATTCTAGTTTCTGCCTCAGAAAAGGGTGTTTTCCATAAACGGCCGTAGCTTTTATCCTTTTAAATCTTCCGATATTCATGATATCTTCTTTTATTTGTACGGCAAGCTCTCTAGTTGGTGTTAATATTAATGCTTGAGGCTTGTTCTCCTCCCAATCTACCAGCTCACATATGGGAATCCCAAAGGCTGCAGTTTTACCACTTCCTGTTTGTGATTTCACTGCAAGGTCCTTCTTCTCCAACGCAAAGGGTATCACTTTACTTTGGACCTCTGTTGGATGCTCATAACCTAAACTTTCTAATGCTCTGACGATTTCGTTAGTTAATTTATAGTCTTTAAAGTTTCTATTAGTCATATCTGAGCTCCTTTATCGTGGGAATTTTTACTTAAATCTCAATTTCATTTAATATATCTCTAAGTTTTCTTAGTTCGTCGGCAGTTAAAGTTACTCCTTTACCCATCTTTTCATATTCCGGCGACCATTCCCTTAAATCATATTTAGGACTTTTATCGTTCCAGCTCACAAGATTTAGTTCCTTCTTCCAGCCTTTTGCTGATTCTGAAATAGAGCCATAGTTTTCTTTGATATCGAATTTAATTTCTGCCATAGTGATTCTCCTTTTTATTAAATATTTCAACATAAATTGTGAATTAGAACCTTCCTGTTTTTATATTATATTTCTTTATTAGAAGTATCTCAAGTTACGCATAAATTAAAGCAAAAAATGTCTGTATGACCTATTGAAAGAAATTTGCGATACTTTTTGCTTTCTATAGCAATAAAAAATAAAATTAACGTAATATTCAATAATTTTCATAAAATTCTGAAGGATTACGAATCTTTTAAGTAGAATATCTGTATTCCAAGGTAAATTATTACATTTTTAAAAAATATTGCTTTTTTAAAGGAGCCTTTTTATGGAGAAATTATCTTTGCTGTTGCAAGAAAATGAAGACTTGGTAATTGAAAAAGTTCTTCATTATGCCCAACAACATAGTTATTATAAATTTTTAACAGGTTTACATCAACCCTGGGTTACTGCTGTTGGCGGATTAAATAGTTTGCTTATTTCCTCTTGGAATGAAGATAATCCCGAGGGTTTGGAGTCTGGGCTGAAGACCGACCTTAAAAACTGCCCTATTTCTAAATTTGTAAGCGAAGCAGCAAGCAAACACCGCTGTCGTGGTGTAGGTCCCGGAATGTTTTTGGGAATGTTAAAATATTTCCGAAGAAGTTATCTTGACCTTATATCCTCAGCCCATTTTGATCGAAAGTACGAGCGACTCTGCTTTTACTTTATTGCCAACTTCTTTGATCGAATGGAAATGAGATTAAACTCAACTTGGTCAGAAAACGATAGTGAAATTTTAAAGGAATTGCAACTGACAAATAGAGAAATCACTAGTGAAAAAATTAAATACATTACCATTTTCGAAATTCTCCCTACTCCCGCAATCTTATTGGATGAGTCAAATCGGATTGAAAGTGTAAATCACAGCTTTACTCAGATTTTTCCTAGCCCTGAAAAGGTTTGCAACTGGCTGGCAGGCGAATTAAATGGCTTTAAATTCAGTCAGCTTCTTCATAAAAGGTTTGAAAAGTCCTTTGTGACAAAGGAAACAACAAAATATTTTGAGATACAGATGAAACGGATGTTAGATCTAAAGGCAAAACACGTCGGTACTGTGATAATTCTTAACGATATTACAGCAGGGGTTAAATCACAACAGGTTCTTAAAGAAAACGAAGAGCTTTTCCGGTCTTATTTTGAAAACTCTGCTATTGGAACTGCCTTTGTATCGCTTGAAGGGTCTTATCTCAAGGTTAATAGGACCTTATGTAATATTTTAGGTTATTCCGCGGATGAGTTACTAAACTCTAATGTAATAGGTCATACACATCCAGAGGACGTTGAAGCTAGCCTTAATTTTATCCAAACAGTTTTAAGCGGTGAAAAAGATTCTTTCATGTACGAGAAAAGATATATTCACAAGGAAGGTTATATCGTTTGGGTTCAAATAATTTCTTCGTTGGTTAAAGATATTTCCGGTAAACCCCTCTACTTTGCAGCTCAAACAGTTAATATAACGGAGCGGAAGTTAGCTGATATTGCCTTTAGAGAAAGCCGAGAACAGTTTAGAAATTTATTTAATAATAGTAATGATATGTTATTTCTCCGTGAGCTGGAGATAGGTCTCCCTAAAAGGATTATCGACGTGAGCGACTTGGCATCTGGTAAACTAGGGTATACAAAAGACGAATTACTTAAGATGTCGGTTGAGGACCTACTGACTGAGAATTCTTTAGAAAAGTACAATTCACTAAAGACAGGGGATTTTAAAAGTAGGCATACATCTCTAGAGTTGGACTGCATTGCAAAAGATAAAAACATAGTTCCTATAGAAGTTACCATTATTTCACAAATGGAAGACGTAGCGGGGTCATTAGCTATCGTACGTGATATTTCTCAGCGCAAAAAAATTAAAATAATGATTCAAGAAAGCGAAGAACTTTACCGTTCCTATTTTGAAGATTCTGCTATCGGTATGGCCTTTGTGGGCGTTGATGGCAGGTATAAACTTGTCAACGAAGCCATGTGTGAACTTTCGGGCTACTCAAAACAAGAACTTTATCAGATGGGCATTAAAGATATCTCCCATCCTGAGGATTATCCTCGTGATCTAGTGGCAGTTGAAAATTTACTTTCCAGCAAAATAAAAACCAGTCATTTGGAAAAAAGGTATTACCATAAAAAAGGCCACATTGTTTGGGTTAAAGCGAGTGCAACCCTATCCTATGATAACTTGGGTTCTCCTTCTCATTTTATTGTTCAGATTCGTGATATTACTCCTCGTAAAATTACTGAAGAAGCCCTTAAGCTTAGTGAAGAAAGATTTATTACCTTATTTGACAATGCTTCTGACGTTATTACTATTCATAAAGTTAATGAACATGGTATGCCGGGATCCATTGTAGAAGTTAACAAAAGAGCATGTCTTAAACTGAGATATTCAAAAGAAGATTTTTATTCATTAACTGAAAATGACCTATTAACTAAGAAATCCATTGAAACCTTACATTCTGTGTTTAAAAAAGAACCTCAGGCGACCCGTTTTTATGCTGAATTAGACGTCCTAACAAAAAGCGGATCAAAAATACCCTTTGAAATTAACTATCATCTTTTTGAGTTTCAAGGCCAAAAACTTATGTTTGCCATAAGTCGCGATATCTCAGAACGAAAAAAGCTCGAAGATGAATACATCAGGTCATCTAAACTTGATTCTTTAACTCTCTTGGCCGGAGGAATTGCCCATGATTTTAGAAACTTTTTAACAATTATACTAGGCAATGTGTCATTAGCCAAATTTCAATTCAAAGAGCAAAACGATGTATTAAGCCGGCTACAAAAAATAGAAAAGGCAGCTCAAGAAGCCAACAAAATCACTACACAACTTCTCACCTTTGCCAAAGGTGGAGAACTAAATAAAGAAGCATTTGACTTTGGATCTGTACTTAAAGATACGGCTTTCCTCTCCTTAAGCGGCTCAGTTTGTACGTGTGAGGTCAATGTACAGGATAATCTATGGCTAGTAGAGGCTGATAAGGGCCAAATTGTGCAGGTACTAAATAATTTGGTCCTCAACGCAGATCAGTCTATGCCAAAGGGAGGTACTATAAAAGTAACTGCCGAAAATCATATTATAGATACTGAAAACCATAAATTAAAAGAAGGCCCCTATATTAAGCTTACGATCGAAGACGAAGGCTTCGGTATAGAACCTGAACATCTATCAAAAGTTTTCGAGCCATATTATACTACTAAAGAAAAGGGACACGGACTAGGTCTTGCAACCTGCTACTTAATTATCAAAAAGCACGGTGGCCACATCGAGGTTCGATCTGAGGCTGGACCCGGAACTATGTTCACGATCTATCTCCCTTCTTCTATTACTGATTTGGAGAATAAAAGCAGACCGTTAGTTAAGAGTTAGAATTTATCTAAAATCTTTTTGAGGCTCTCCTATAGGGAGAGCCTCCACTCCTTTCTAATCTTGGGCAAAAAAAATACACACTTTACAGTGTGCGATTTTTATCCCTTTTAGCCTTTTTCCCACGGGTCTGAATTAAATATATAGGCAAAAAATCTGTAATCCTTGCCCGGCCAAATTCGTTGATATAATTCTATCAATTCATTCAAAAGTCTTTCCTGCTCCACGGGGTTCTGGTTATCTAAAAATGAAAAAAAAGGACTCTCTTGCATTCTTTTTTCTGTTTCCTGCCGGAGCTCAATTCCCTCCTCTGTTAAAAAAACCAAAGATACTCTTCTATCTTCCAAAGAGGTTTCAGTCCTTAAAAGCTTTTTAGCTTCCAATCTTTTTATTAAACCCGTAACTACGGAATTATCTAGGCGAAGCTTCCAACTTAGTTCCGAAAGACTCATCCCTTGGTTTACGTAGATATGATAAAGTAAATGAAATTGCGTTGAGGTTAAACCAAATTCAGTTGCCAAATTGTCATGCTCATCCATAACTCGTTTAGAAAAAGCTCTATAAATATTAAAAACACGGTGCAGATATAGGGCTTTATCACGCTCCAAGGGACTCACCTCCTAGTTTACTTTTATCTAAGCATTCTCTATTATTTAATGAAATCCTCTTTTAACAAAAAACCGTTCTTGAAGTTTATTCTATCCATTTTCCTTTTCTAACCGGAGCAACTTTTCTTTTAAATCAAGTCCGCCCCGATAGCCAACAAGCTTTCCATTTGCTCCAATCACCCTATGGCAAGGTATGAATATGGGAATTGGATTGCGGTTATTGGCAAGTCCCACCGCTCTTGACGCCTTGGGATTTCCATGCTGTATAGCAATTTGTTTGTAGGAAGCAGTTTTACCATGTTCTATTTTACACAGCTGCGTCCAGACCCCTTTTTGAAAGTCTGTGCCCTGCGGGGATAACGGAAGCTTAAACTCCTTTAAAATACCCGATAAATAAGCAGTCAACTGATTCGATGCCTCTTTTAGCAAAGGCGTTTCTAAAACCTGTGCATCTTTTGGAATTTCATCTGAGGCAAAACATAAATTAGTAATATTGCCCTCCTTTTCGACTATGCCGATTCTACCAATGTTCGTTTCATAAAAATAGATATACACTAGATCACCCCTGCTAAATTTTATAGTAACCGAAAACGCAAATTAAAATAAAGAAACCTCCTGTGGTAGATATTAGACAACCATGGGAGGTATTTTTATAACATTGCAATCGTCCGTAAGACCCTGATAAGTGTAACTAAAATTCAGGTGGAGTCAAAACTCCATCTACTTCATACAGATTCACAACTTTTAAAATATTATACAATTCTTATTTGGATTTTTTCTGCCAACATGTGAAGCTCTTTAATGTAACTCTGCTGGATATTATTACATATCTCTATTGCTAACTCTTCACTGTATATATGAACTGTAGAATTTCTATCTTTTAACATTGCTAGCCATAATTCTTCGTCCTTAATTAAACCAGCTGAGAATGCCTCTCGCAAAACTGTTTTGGGGGAATTTAGTCCCTCAAGACCTTCATTCTCAAAAAGGATTTTTAAAGTCTTCCATGCCATTTCAAAGGTAAATTCAAACCTCTGAATTAGGCCATCCCTTGATAGATCATCTTCTCCATCATATTTATTGCTTCCTTCCTGTAATCTGGCAAGTGCCTTGTTATAGTTGTCTAATTTCCTATTAGTATCGCTCATATAATATCACCCCTTCTCTCTCGATATTTTCGATCACCTTAAGGTCAGTTCTACCGGTGATAAATACAGTATCTATTTTTAAGAGCGTACTCAAATCTTCAATATCACTAGTAAAATGTCCCTTGTTCGCAAAATTCTCATTAGGATAAATGGCAAGATCAATGTCACTTGTAGGTTTGTTATCACCTCTAGCACGAGATCCAAAAAGAACAATTTTTCCTGTATCATATTTTTGACCAAGTTTTTTTATTGATTGGATAATCTTCTCATCTAGATCAATCGCCATCGATATCTCCTCCCTAAACTAACTTACTAGTACTATTAAACGTTAACCCATATTTTTCCTTCAAATAGAATTAGAATCTTCTAAAAAACCATCACTAGCCTGCTCTCCAATAGTTCTTGGGTCGCAGCTATATTTTGTTTAATGTTCACTTTCTATAAAACTCCAGGTTATCTTTGGACATTTTCTCTTCCCAAACCATTTGTAATAAAGCTAAATCATCTGTGTAATCGGTCTTAGATTCATCTTTGTCATATTTAAGCTTTTCAAGTATTTCAATTGTGAAGTTTGCTTCCTCGAACTCCTTCCAATCCTTTTGTAACTCTTTAATGGGGTGAGAACCGGCTTCTAATTGAAACTTATTTCTATTTATCTTGCTCTTTAAATTTTGAGTCCCTTCAACATAGCACTTATTGCTAGTGTTGGAACGAATAACAAATATCCCCATATCAGGTTTCATCTGAAGATATTGTTGCTTCAGTTCTTTTTTTCTGTCCATGGCGACTAATACCCCATATCTTTTAAAATTCTTGATAGAGCACGCAAACGCTCACCAAGTAGTTCACCATCATCACTGAGAGCTTGACTGAATAATTTAATATCCTCATCAATCTTGTCATTATCAGTACATACAGCTACTGTCATGGCGTCACCCTGTAAAGCCACCCTATCAATAACAGGATTTTCTGGGTCATATAATTTCTCATAGCGATAAGCCTCTTGAAAGTGTAGTTTTGTTCTACACATAAAAATTGCAAGATCAAGCACGCGGTGTAACGGTAACTCTTCGGATTGTCTGGACCACTTTTCTCCTGTGTATCTCCAAACTTTAGCTGAAATATCTACCTTGCCTCGATCATTCCACTGAGCTAATCCTAAAGAAAGACCCTTGGCGTCTGTATTATATGCATATCTACCATCAACGTTTTCATAGTTCTCAGACACAATAACGGGTTTGTGTTTTAATGTAGTTGGTATTTTCATTTTTCACCCTCCAATATATTTACTAAATTAGTAATTTACTAAACTACTAATTCATTTTATTATATTCCTCTCAGTACTTATTTGTCAACATCTAGGGTTAACTTTATGCAAGCATATAAAGTACAAGCACAAGATAGGCGCATATAATTCGGTTCCCTCATTACGCGCGTTTCAGTACTCTAAATTTTAGCCTTTGCCAATTATTTGGTAAAGCTATACTGATCCTAGGTACAAAAAAGCGACTGGTTCTCACCAATCGCTTCTAAGTTATTATTATCTTATAACTCTTTTAATCTTTTTAGTTCTGTCATTATTTCATAATACTCTTTATCTAGTGCTGCTTCATCATCCTTTTTCGAAGGCAGAGATAGCTTTCCTAAGACTTCTGATAGGCGATTTTGTAATACAAAAATCTGTTGTTCGATCTCCTCTTTATCTTTATCTATGCGCTTATGCTTGCTTGATAGATATGCCATATAATTACCTGTAAACATCCTTATTTCTTTGTTTTCGATAGTCATTATGTGATCAGCCACAGACTCAATAAACCTTCTGTCATGGGACACAAATAACAGAGTTCTGGCATACTCTCCAAGTGCTTCCTCTATTACTTCGAGAGAGTTTATATCCATATAGTTTGTGGGCTCATCTAATATTAGCAAATTAATGTCTTGCAATAATATCTTGGCAAAAGCAGCCTTAACCCGCTCTCCCCCACTTAACACACTTATTCTTTTATAAATGTCCTCACCTTTAAACAACAGTCTAGCTAATAATATCCTTGCAAAGGTTTCTGGATAGAAACTGCTTTCCATAACATTTTCTATGATGGTCTGATTTTCTTCCAAAATGCCTATGTCCTGACTAAAGTAGCCTATCTTTGCACCCTGGGCGATTCTTATGGACTCATCCTTGTTCATGATCATGTTAATTAGTGTACTTTTTCCGCATCCGTTAGGGCCAATCAAGGCTACCTTAGAGCCATTATAAATGCTAATCTCAGCATCCTTAAATATAACCTTGTCACTAAAGGACTTGCTGATATTCTTGCCTTCTATAATTATTTTACTATGAAGTTGATTAGTTTCTGAAATATCTAGTTTAATTACAGCCTGTTCTTTAGGCTTTGCCTTAGCATCAAGATGCTCTATTCGGGTCTCAATGCTCTTTACTGTTTGATCAAGGTTTGCCTTTGCCCTCTGGGGTCCCATTTTGTGAAGTCTGGCTTCGGAATTACCCATTCTTTTTGGTGTCTTACGCATACTTTTTACCTTTTGCTTCACATCTATCATAACTCCCTCAAGCCGCTTCTTTTCTTTCACATACTGCTCGTATTCAAATTGAGCCCTTTCTCTCTCTTTAAGTTTCTGAATAATATAATCGCTATAGTTACCATTATATAATTTTAGCTTACCATCCTCTAGCTCTAATATTTTGTTACACAACTTATCTAAAAAGCTTCTGTCATGAGATATGAGAATCAGGGCCCCTTTGTGTTTTGCAAAATTGCCTTCCATTAGCTCAATGCCATCCATATCAACATTACTTGTGGGCTCATCAGCAAAAATTAACGGACTATTATTACTTAATGCATCGGCAAGCTTAAATCTAGTCTTCTCTCCCCCACTAAGGTTCTTTTTCCAATTACTTGGTACTCCAAATCTAGAAGCCATCTCACTACTTATACTTTTATTATTAGGTTCTTCAAGTTGGGAAACATAAGAATACTTTGCATTTACTTTAACCCAGCCTTCATCAGGCTCTAATCTTTGACTCAAAATATTAAGTAATGTGGTTTTACCTATTCCATTCACACCTATAATCCCTATTCTATCCTCAGAATAAATCTTTAAGTTTTCCACGTCTAATATTAATCTATCACCAAAATACTTTTTAACCTTAATACACTCTAACAACACAAAAATACCCCTCCTTGTAAAATGGAGAGGATAGTGACATAACTGTTAAAATAACCTATGCAAATTAGACAAACTAAGCAGTCCTAAATATATAAAACTGCAAAGATTCACTTACAACTAAAGGTTATTTATATGTTGACAAGCTACAACAGTTAAAAGCCGCACTATCCACCCAGAAGTTATGATAATAAAATGACACAACAACAAAGCCTTTGAGCTAGACTAAATTGAATTCATTCTATTAAGTTACTCTTGAAAGTGAATTATTTGCGCATCGCTGAAAGTACCTTGCCCTTTCTTAAATTTTTAAGTTGTTACATTTCCAATTAAAATTATATAGAATCCTTGCTGTACTGTCAACGCTAAAGAAAAGCTGCACCAAGCTAAAGCCTCGGTACAGCCTTTATGTTTTACTTATTACCTTTGTTCTTCCTATTATTCTTCTGTGCCTGTCTATAACCGTTAACCGAACCCATCATATCAATTGTTTTCAGTTTCTCTACCTGCGCTGCAGACATAGTGCTTTTACGTTCTTCAAAGACCATCTCTCGCTGAAGCTTTTTGTAGTTTTCGAATCGCTCAGTGGATAAGGCTCCGTCTTCGATGGCTTTCTTTACTGCACACTTCGGTTCAGCCTCATGCCTGCAATCTCCAAAATAGCACATTTCCGCTAGCTCTTCGATATCGGCAAAAGACTTAGCTAAATCAGCGCCTGCAAGCTGAAGTTCCCTCATGCCCGGTGTGTCTATAACTACTCCACCGCTAGGTAATATTAGCAGTTGCCTGTGAGTGGTAGTGTGCCTACCCTTGTCATCATCTCTGATCTCCTTTGTGACAAGCACCTTCTCACCCATAAGTTTGTTTATTAGCGTAGATTTGCCCACACCTGAAGATCCAATAAAAGCAATTGTTTTTCCTTTGTTAAAATATTTCAGCAAGTCTGTATACCCATCATCACTCATACCTGAGGTCACAACCACATCTACGCCTACAGCAACAGCTTCTATTTCCGTAAGCTTTAGGATTAGGTCTTCAGATAAATCGGACTTTGTTAGCACAATAACCGGGGTTGCCCCACTATCCCAGGCAATCGAAAGATACCGTTCAATACGGCGCAGGTTATAGTCATTATTAAGAGACATACAGATACACACCGTATCAATATTGGCAGCCACTTTCTGACGTTCATGTCCTGTACCTGCGGCCTTACGTTCAAAACAGCTTTTACGGGTAAGAATATGATGAATTATAGCCTCTCCCGTGTTTCCATCAATTCGGTCAACCAATACCCAGTCGCCCACAATAGGATAATCTGCCGAATCGGAGGCCATATAACTCAGCTTTCCCGAGATCTTTGCCAGTATTTCGCCACTTTCAGTTATGACTTTGTACATATCCTTATGTTGTACTGATACTCTCGCTATATAGAGATTTTCTCCGTACTTAATTGCTTCCTTAACAGTTGCTTCTGAAAGCCCAAGATCAGATAAATTAACATTGCTCATTTTTTGTCCTCCCAAAATTTGATAGCGCAATAAGGGGAGGCAGATTATATTATTCTGCTAGTACCTCCCCTTTTACTACTATCTCCGCACTATATGTTCTAAACATTACCATCAGCTCCTTTTCTTTAATTATATTTATTATACCACTTCTCTATTACAAACTTAAAGAGCGACTGGTTTACACCAATCGCTCTTTAAGTTTTTTGTTATGTTTGTTATTCTTTCATGCCCGTATAAATAAAAATGGCATCCCTTAAAAATTCTGCCGTACCTGGCTGCTCTTTATCATAATAAGCTGTAAATCTTTCATCATCTACATACATTTGAGCAACCCCTGCATGGGCTTCTTTGGTGTAGGTAGGCCAATAGTAGCTAATCCATTGACGATGTAAATCTGCTGCTTTTTGAGCTAATTCACCGGCAGGATCACCGGTTTTAAAGGCAGCAGCGAGGGTCTCGTTTACATCATTGGCAAGCTTGGTAACATCTTCATATTGTTCTTCAGTCATACCCTTCACTTTTTGATTAGATTTATCGACAACATCATCACCATATTTTTCTCGAATTTCTTTGCCATATTTTTTTTCATTATCATCAATCATCTTTTTCTTAAAGCCTTTGAATTTTTCTTTATCACTCATTGTACTCCCTCCTTCTCTTGAGGCAATTGTTTTATCCACATTTGCAATCAAGGAATCCAATTGCGCTCGTTTTTCAAGAAGCTTTACACGGTGTTCTCTCAGTGCTTTTGCTCCATCAAAAGAAGATAAGGTTACGATATCTTTTATGCCTTCTAAGCTTAGGCCCAATTCTCGATAAAAAAGGATCTGCTGTAACCTATCAACCTCAGTTTGGCCATAGATACGATACCCTGATGAATTGATTCTTGCCGGCTTAAGAATCCCGATTTCATCATAATATCGTAAGGTTCTGGTGCTAATACCTGCCATCTCTCCTAGTTTTTGCACTGTATATTCCATGTTTCCACCTCCTGATAAGCTTAATATACACCTTTACGTTACGTTAAAGTCAATAGATTTTTGAAATATTTTTTCATTTGCAAGTGGCTTACAAAACTTGTATAATCTATATCAATCGAATACCTAAAATTAAGGAGATGCTAACATGCAGACTATATATCAGGATTTATTCCAATTCAGTACCCATTTTGCGCCAATTAACCTTTCCTTTCACCAATATTTATTATCGACAAGTGAGCCTCTTTTGGTTCACACAGGGAATATGCAACAAGCAGAAGCTTTAGTTCCTCAGCTTAAAGCTGCGCTTACCGGCAAGACCCTGAGCTATATTTTTATATCCCACTTTGAGGGAGATGAATGTGGTGGATTATCCCATGTTCTAGAACATTTCCCCGAGGCTAAGACGATTTGTTCTGATGTGACGGCACGTCAGTTAAGCAGCTTCGGCTTTAACTATGAGGTCATCATTAAGAAACCCGGTGACAAGCTTGCTACGACTGATTATGAGCTTGAATTCATTAGTTACCCTTCTGAAATGCACCTCTGGGAGGGTTTATTAGCAATAGAGCACAAGCGCAGAATTTTCTTTAGCAGTGACCTGATGATTAACTTCGGTGAAGCTGCCGGTACTGTTATCGATTCAGACTGGACCACGGAAATTGAAAACATCAAACCGGAACAAGTGCCAGATCCGGAGCGACGTGCTCTACTTCAAGATACTTTAGAAAAGTTAAATCCAAGGTTTGTGGCTACCGGTCATGGCCCTTGCCTTAACTTAAAATAATATTAGGGCCAACCATTGAAGACCCCGGCAAGCATGCCGGGGTCTCACTTAATCTATCATCTTTTCCTGTCCTGGATTCTTACCTATTGTCTTATTTCAGCTTTTTGTTTTCACTAAGCAGCTCTATTGCTTTTTCAATACGTGTTGCTCTTGTCTCAGGTTTTTTAGCACTAGTTATCCATTGATAGTACTCTTTTTTCTTTGAAAAAGAAAGCGTTGAGTAATAATCTTTTGCAACAGGATTTTGCTTTAGAACCACTTTAAAGTCCTCAGGTAATTCAACTATACGTTCATCCCCGTCCTTTTCTACTTCAACCTCAACGGAATCACCCGGTTCTTTTCCGATTGTCTTTCTTAGCGCTTGGGTCAACCCAAGCATAAAACAACCGCTCATTCGAACAATTGAGCCCCGATATTCCACCCCGTTAAACAAGGCTTTGACTTTAACTCTCTTAGCCCCATAGGTTGCTTCAACATCAAAAGGTATTTCTACATAAGTTCCATTAATACCCTCATGCTTTTTAATTTCAGCTAGGAATTTCTGCTTCAATTTCTATCAACTCCATTACCGCATACTTTTGCTATTTATTATTAATTTTCCTTTCATCCTAAAACTTGCTTAACTCTCCCCACGATACCATCTTCCAGCATAACCTTAATCGTATGTATAAAAATCTAATTGTACATAAATTAGAACTCTTGGTTTATTAGGATTATTTAACGCACTTAAACTGTACATAAGTTAAAATTGTACAATATTAAACAGTAACTCTTTAAAATACTATAACTATCATCTATAGTCATAAAAAGGGATTAATAAAATTGATAGTTCACTATTATCATTTCTAAACCTTTCATCATCCAATATCTTTGGAGGTATTTCTAATTCATATTTATTTGCCTGTTGAACCGTATATAATACTTATTCATTTTATATAATTTAAAAATAGCACAATTTTAAGCCAAATAGATAAACGCAACCAAAAGAAAAAATACCTAACTTTAAACTATCCCCTGACTCGTGAATCGGGGGATTAGTTTTCCTTAAGGTCTTTCTTCTTCAGCCAATCGTTTAAACATTTTTTCGTGTTTTTTGTTAGTTCTATCAATAATTCCTCGTATATAACGATCTACTAGTTCTTTGTCTTTGCCAGTGTTAGGAACATTTTTTGCGGAATTTGGTTTTTTGCCTATTTTGTAAGGTAAATCTTCAATTTTTTTCACTTAAATCACCTCTTATTATTTAGTGTACCAACTCCTTATTATACAAAACCGATGTTCTTTTTAAAATTTTAATTCACCTCCAGTCAACCTCACTATACACTTATCTAATCCATTCCTTTATCACTAACCAAATGCTTTTCCGAAAGACTGTAATTAAGGCAAATATAAAAAACACATTGAACATTAACCATATTTTCACGGTATATGGCTCAAAGTTGTACCCATCCTTATCTAGTAATTCTGTTACTTCAGAGATAGTTGGCTATATCATTTGGTTTCATTATTTCTTTAAGTTTCTCCTTCCTAAAAATGAGCGGCTCATTAATAAGCGATTTCCCGTCTAGGTAAAGGATATCCCATACTATAAATCTAGTTGGGTTACTTCGTAAGCAAATCATTTCTTTTAGAACTACTCATAAATCTTTTCATCGTTAAATCAAAGGCAGGTTTATTGTCGGAAAACACAACTAGCTCCCCGTCTAGAATTACATTCTTTGCATTAATGAATCCTTGAACTGATTGTAGCTCTGGGAAGCTTTGGGTGCAGTTTGTTCCATGTCGAGAGAATACTCCTGCTCCAGTTATATCCAAGTGAAGTAGACACCGAACACTTATCAATACCTTTCTTTAAAAAACTTCTATTCTATAGTGAAATTTTATATTGTATTTATCGAATATGTTTTAGAGCCTACATCATTAAAAATGACATAGGCTCTTTGTTCTAAACTTTCTTATCTATTTGATTATTATAATTCCCTTCTTTATATATCAGTTTAGTACTTCTCAATCTCAAGAGAATTTGAGAAATAACTGCTAATACAGGTAATTCGATTAGTGGTCCAATGACCAGGGCCAAAGCTATAAGAGGTTGGTCTGGAAATGCAGTTACAGCTATCGCTAGAGAAACAGGTGAATTTCTAGCCAATGTAGTTAAATTCAAACTAACGGAATCTTCGTAGGAAAACTTTAAAAAACGGCTGACGATGCAAACAAATATAAAGTTGATAACAAAAAAGAGTAATACAGGAATAAGTAATACATAAACAACATTTGCATTCTCAAATAAATATCTACCTTGAGAAGCGAACATTGCCATAATAGCTAAACTTAAAAAAATAATTTGACCTGTGCTAAAAAACGGTATAAGTTTTTCTTCAAGAAAGTTTTGCTTATTAGTTTTAGTCAACAAGAATCTTGTTAAATTTGCTGATAAGAACGGAAGAGCGAGTACTATTAGGATGCTTTCAATTAACACCGACATTTGAATCGTTTCCATTACACCTGCGAAAAAGAGCAAATATACAGGTAATAATAGAACCTGTAGAATAAGGTTAACAGGAAGAATCGAAGTTGCTAAAGGCACGTTTCCTTTAGCTATACCAGTAAAAACTAGGTACCAGTCTGTACATGGTGTTACCATCAACATTATAAACCCAATCCATAGGGCTGGATGTTCCGAAAGAAAAATTGCACCTAGCACCCAAGCCAATAACGGTGTCCATAGGAAGTTGATTGTTAAACTTGTTCCTGCAAATTTAACATTAAAAAAAGCTGCCTTTAAATCTTTAATCGGAATAGATAAAAAAAGGCCGTAGAGCATTAAAAACAAAGAAGGAACAATGAGTTTATCCGAATTACCTTCTATAATTGGTATTTGACCTAACAAAAGACCTAATAACACAGCAATAAGAATGATCAAAGTATGCAGTTTTTCTATAAGACTCAACCCAAAAACCTCCTCATTTATCATGCAAGTGATAATTAATATCTTTGGTTAACATTATACCATTTGTCTTTTGAAAAATATATGAGATTGTCGTAGAATTCTTAAAACTTTAGTGAAACATCATGAAATTGCTTTTTTGTTTTGTTTGGTATGCAATCTTTCTCGTTAACAATAATAACTTTTGAAAGTTTATATAAATCAGCGAAAGTGATGAAACCTTTTTTCGTGAATCTATGAAAGGTAGCGAAATTACCCACAGAAAACCCAAGAAGCGTGGAGAAAAAGACGAAAAGAGAGGGATTTCCAACCTTAAAATTGCTGTTGTGGTGGCACAAGACCGCAACGGTAGTGTGATTGCTCGAAAAGCAGGAACAGGTCGTGTAAGAGCCGAAGAAATTGATACTGTGATAGGTGAGTATATTCACCCGTCTGCTTTGTTATGTACAGATACAGCAACGAATTATAAAAAGTTTGCCAAGATAAAGGGACTACAACACGAGACGGTCAATGAGCGACAAAAACAGCGTGTGAAGAAGGGGATCTACCATATTCAACACGTTAATAACTTTCATAATCGCCTGAAAAAGTGGATGGAGCGATTTCAAGGGGTTGCAACGAAGTACCTGGACAACTACCTCTACTGGTTCCGTTGGCTTGACATTGGGAAAAACGTAGCATTTGAAAAACGAGTAGAGCAAATGCTTGTTTCGGCATGTCAAAAATCCAATAATTTCACAGTCAATCGATTAAGAGATGTAGCATAAAAGTGAAAAATGCCGTCAAATGACGACATCTGTGTGTAAATATCACATTATTTTTCTTTATACAAGACCAACACAGCAAAAAAGAATACAGGCGAAGAAAATTTCACATCTATTATTTCTAATGAAGCATCGGATAGAAAATCATTCACCTTTTTATCAAATCCTTTTTCAGTATAACCTATTATTGTTTTGGCTTTCAAAATAATACACTCCCCTTCTAATCTATAATACTTTATACGAATATTTAACCCTTTAGTTTCAAATATACTGAATTTGTTTAATTACTTCAAATTTTTCTTATAAAAAGCAACAATATTTGCGAAAACAGCCTTTATTTTAATGCTTTATGGATTGTTTCTTTGATAAAAGGACTACAACATTTACCCAGAGGATTGTTGATCTCACACCTTCCATTCTTCATTGCTCCCGTAAGGCTAACAATGTCCTTTAAGTTTTTCGCCCCGTGATTAAGAACTGCATCTATAATTTGTTGCTCTGTAACTTGATTGCAGTAGCAGATATATTTAGGGTTAGAGTCTTTTTTGAACCAAATAGGAACTTTAATATCATTTTTTTCAAATATTACATTGCTCTTCGAACTATAATAGACAACGTTACAGTCTTCATTTAAGCAAATACGATAATTATCCTCATTTAGCTTGTCTGCACTGCCATTGTTAACAAAATGTCTAACTGTTATGTTCTCGACCTCCTGGGTTAATCCTTGGCATATAGGGCATACATAAACTTGTTCCACTGTACCAGCGGAATTTTCTTTACTTGCTCAACAAGACTTCTTAACATCTTTGTTTTCCAAACAAATCACCTCCAAGTCCAAGGCTTATTTTCAGCTTTGGACAAATGAATAAATAAGGATTGAGATTGATACAACAGTAGCAACCCATAAAGTAATTTTACTGCTGATAGTTGCCTTTCTTTGTTCCAATACTAAATAATGTGACACCCCTAATAATACAAAGGTAAGAACTATAAATAAAACTTTATATTCACCTAGTAATGTAGCTAATACACTGCTTAAACCGCCAAGACCTAGCGGTATCAAGACTATAGGACCCAGTCAACATATTGTAGCTAAAAACGATGAAGATATCGAACCGATACTTGTAATTTTTTCTTTCATTAATACCCCACCCTTATTACATTCTTGTGCATGAACTTATGTGCTCTGAATTTTCTACAACTACTTCTTGAGCAAGTTTTAAGATAGTGGTTAAACGTTTATCCGTAACACGATAACGAACATATCTTCCTTCCTGAAGACTACTTACATATCCGCACCACTTAAGACATGCAAGATGATTAGATATTTGACTTTGAGAATAACCTAACTCATTTACCAATTCATTTACAGTCATGTCTTTGTTGGCTAATGTGGCTACAATCCTATAACGAACAGGATTTGAGAGACCAGAGAAGAATTTAGCCATTATATTAGCATGAATTATCTTTTCTTCCAAGTTACTCACAGTTCTCACTCCTCTCAATGTCACTAATATATCATGATATTGTGATATAAACAATAAAATTACAGAAATTTTTTAACTCATCTTATTAATTTCCACAAAAGAAGCCAGATTCATATTTTTTTAACACATCTTCTTTAGTTGAATCTAAAACGCAATCAAATCTTCGTAAAACAGCCAAGGGGAGAATTACATCTCCATTCTGTTCCTTCTTATATGGTCCTCTTAATAATTCAGCTATGCTCCAAATAAAACTTACTTTGTCTTGAAAGTTGTCCAAGTTTAAAACCTCCGTTAGTGTTTCATATGTAAATGTGCTAAACATAGTAATTTCGGTAACAGAGTCTTGAATTTCTGCCGAAAACTCTCGAAGGATACTAATTTTAGAATATTCACCCATAATATGGTATAATCTGATTATTATGGCATTTTGCTAGAACTAACACTAACGCCATGGCAATAAACTTTTATTTCGATTTGGAGGTGTCCATTTGGACAAAATTACTGTTCAACTAGAAAACTGTTTTGGAATTAAGAAATTCGAGACCGTATTTGATTTTTCTGAAAAAAACGGATACATAATCTATGCATCGAACGGCTCCATGAAAACATCTTTTGCAAAGACATTCAAAGCCATTAGTCAAGGAAAGCAACCTGCCGATGAAATTTTTGCCCGACCAACATCATGTGTAGTTCAAAAAGACGGAGAAACTGCCATTGGAAAAGAAGAAATTTTCGTTATAGATCCATATGATGCTTCTTTTGAATCAAATAAAGTTTCAACCTTGTTGGCAAACAAAGAACTACAGGAAAAATATGATCATATACATAAGAGCATTGATATAACTAAACAGGATGTGCTAAAGGACCTAAAGGAAATTAGTAGCTATAAAGGTAATGTCGAAGAGGAATTTTGTCAATCATTCGGAAGAGATAAAAAATCCTTTTTAGAGTTAATGTCTGATTTAGAACCCTATATAACATCAAAAGAGAATGACATAAGCTTTGAACTAGCAAATTTAAAATATGCAACGTTATTCAGTGCAAAAGCAATTGATTTTGTAAACAAAGGGAATACCCCTGAACTTATTGCAGAGTATACTGAAAAATATAATGAACTTCTAGAGAATTCTACCTTCCTAAAGAAAGGTATCTTTACACATAACAATGCCTCTGAAATTGGGGTTAACTTACATAAAAATGGCTTTTTTGAGGCCAACCACACCCTAGTACTGAATGGTGATAAAATAATTAAAACTCAAAAAGAGTTAGATGTTTTTATTAGTGAGGAAAAAGGTAAAATTCTAGGAGATAAGGAACTTAAAAAGAGGTTTGATAATATCGATAAAGCGTTAGTTAAAAATGCTGAATTAAGAGACTTTAGAGAAATAATTGAGGACCGACCAGAGCTAATTGCAGAATTAAAAGATATTGCTGAATTTAAAAGGAAGATTTGGATACTTTCTTTGAGAAGCCTTCGTGAAAAATGTTCTCTATTAATTAAAGAATACAAAAATGGACAGGCCGAATTAGAGAAGATAATAGAAGAGGCTAAAGAAGAGCAGACAGAGTGGGAAATTGTTTTAAGGATTTTCAAGGATAGATTTTCGGTTCCATTTGACGTTAATATATCAAACCAAGAAGATGTAATATTGAAATCTAATGCCCCAGCTGTTACTTTTACCTATGTAGATGAAACAACAACTCAAGAGATTCAGAAAAACAAGTTGATTGAGTTATTAAGTCTTGGTGAAAGACGTGCTTTATATTTACTTAACATTATTTTCGAAATAGAGGCAAGGAAAAAAGAAAACAAACCAGTTTTACTCATTGCAGACGATATAGCAGATTCTTTTGACTACAAAAATAAATATGCAATTATCGAATATCTGAAAGAAATAATAGAAAACGGTTTGTTTAAAGTTATAGTTTTGACCCACAACTTCGATTTCTATAGAACCGTGGGTAATAGATTGCTTGGGCGTAGCAACTGCAAGATGGTTCAAAAGTACAATGATAGAATCGAATTATGTTCGGGCGGATATATTCAGAATGTATTTGATTTCTGGAAAAACAGACTGGATCTTGATGACAAGGTGCTAATAGCATCAATTCCATTTGTTAGAAACATTGTTGAGTACCTTGAAGGTAACAGTTCCGAAAATTATATGAAGTTGACTACTTTACTACATTTAAAAAACAATGCAGAGACAAACACCATCACAAAAGATATTACATTATCTGACCTCGAAGGCATTTTTAATGATGTTTGGAGAATCGAAAAAAATTTCTCAAAAGACCGTACAACAAAATCTGTATATTCCCTTATATTTGAAGTAGCCGACCATATTGTTACACACCCCGCTCAAGAAATTAAACTTGAGAATAAGATAGCATTATCTATAGCAATACGCCTTCAGGCCGAGGAAATAATGATTGAGAAAATAAACAGATTTATTGGGAATGATTCAAAGACTAAAGCAATACCAGGTTGCCAAACTGGTGCTTTGTTTGATATGTACAAAGGATATTTCCCAGAAGAAAGTGGAATGATCACATTATTGGGGCAGGTTAGTTTAATGACCCCAGAGAATATTCATTTGAATTCTTTTATGTATGAGCCTATATTGGATATGTCCGAGACACACCTAATAAGGTTGTATTCTGCCTTAAAAGCCATCTGCGTCCCTGCGTAAAGTTCTTCTTTGGTTATAAAAATATTCTTGCTACACAGGGACGAAAATTGGACGATTGTTTATGGGAACTTCTCAACGATAGACACTGATACTACGGTGAATAATTAGTGTCTTCAGGCTACTTATGGCTATCAACGTTTAAGCATTTGTAATGCTTTTTGACGACATATAAACCTTAAATTAAGCGATTCTATTAATAGATAGAATCGCTATTGGTTATACTATTTTGCAGCAGGGGATTGCCCTAGCGACAAGTTGAATAACTAGAACGAGGGAAACCTGACTTAAAAGTTAGGTTTCCCTCCATTTAAGGGAATTTTTCAATCAACGTTGGACAAGGCCAAATTTTGAGAAAATTATTCTCTAATTAGGCGGACTCTGAATCAATGTCATGAAACAGTCTCTAAATTCTAGACCTTAAGAAGTATGGGCTTTAACTTTTTAAACCTATTTCAATTTCCAATGCACCCACTATTTTGCATAAGACTAGATCTTCAAAAAAATTTTGTGTTTACAGTTTTTAAGATGGGATTGCCAACTCGCAAACGTACTTTTTGGCTCGTTGTCGTGCCAGAAGGGTAAACGTAAATTCTCGCTCGTTACAGTAAATTCTCGCTCGTTACAGTAATCTTTACTCTTCTCCCTATGACCTAACTTCGGTTAAAAATCTTTATTTGAACTGAATATATTCTTTAACCACTTAAATTTTGGATATTATTTATCTATTCTTGAAGTTACTAAATTAATTCAGCAGCTTCTTGATTAACTCTGGGAGGACAAGAGAACATTCTTTGCTAATTTAGTTTTAATTAATGTAACTTTTTCTCTCTAAACTTTTTTGACTTAACAGGTATTTAGGAGATTACACTTCATCAGCGTCTTTAACAGCCTTTCTAATGCTTCTTAAACTCTCTACACCTATGCCTCATTAATACTCTAATAGTTTGTTTAAAACAAGAAACTTCTCCCCTATTACTTAAACAGTTCAGGAAAATTCCCTTTCCAATTAGTGGAACTTAATTTTTTCTTATCATCAATATTTATTACATTTTCAATTCCTTTTTGAGTTCTCTTATGTTTATACGTGCTTTCCACGGCTATCTTCTCATACTCTTTTTTGTAGTAATCCCTATTCTCCCGAAGGAATTTAATTTCTCTTTTCATTTCTTCTATTTCTGATACTAATTTTTGTTCTCTTTCTACTGCATTTTCTTGTAGAATTGCCTTTTCCCATAAATCTTGAATATACTCATTAAAAGAAATGAAACTATTTATCATTTCTTGCTTCCTACCCCAATGCTTATTTATTATATCAACCACATTCGGCAGGGGTATTCTCTCAAACTTACTTCCCTCAACATATAACTCTCTTTTATTAAGGTTTTCTATTTCTCCCCTCATTCTTCTTGACCATATATGTCTTTTAACGCCCGATTCTTTCTCTAATTGTAAAAAGTTGATTTTACCTGTATGGTTGAGAGCAAATTTAAGCAAAATTCCCTTTAACTGCTCATCATCATAACTTTGAGGTCTTCCTTTGCTTTTAGACATCCAATTCATTCTCCTTATGATCATCTTTCAAGTAACAATCTACCACTGCCTTTTTGTTAAAAAGCCTGTTAAGCTTATTAGCCAAACTAAATAATCTTTCTTGTTCTTCATGAGAATATTGGAGATTTTCAACATCATAAAACATCGCCTTTGATACTCTCTGCATAGTATTTATTTGTTCTTGTATGTTAAGCTGTAATCTACTTGACCTTTCTCTTAACTCTTTTATAATATTAGGATTAGATTTTAAATCTAATTCATGGAATGAACAATCTATGCAATCATCGATACAATTGCTAGGAAACTCTTCATCGTAACAATCTCCATTTTGGATTTTAAAACCTTCATTCTGCTTAAATTTGATCTTACTTCTAACTATTAATTCATTCATATCTGATAAATAGGTTTCTCCTATATCTTTTTCCCTGTTTCTTTTTATTTGTTCAGATAGCACCTTAATTCTTGCCTCTGCGAAGTAGTCAAGATGGCGTGAATAAGATACCTGCGATTGTAAGTTTAAATGCCCACCAATCCGTGCAATTGACAACATATTAAAGCCTTGTAACATCATATTGCAAAAAGCAAAGTGTCTAGTATCTCCTAACTTTACTCTTTGAATATCTTTATAACCATATTTCTCTGTAACAATTAATTCATAAAAGTCATTGATTACCTCCCGCATCTGGCCAATATCTACTTTATCAAGTCGTAATCGTCGGCTTATTGCAACATTTCTACTACTTGCTTTTTCGATTAATGAGTTATAGGAATAATATGACATTAAGTAAGAGCCTTTTTCTACTTCAGTTTGAAGGTTAAGATACTCCTGCACCAAATCAAATATCTCCTTTGTAACTTTGAGAGTATTTGTCACTTCTAGTTTACTACTCTTACCCCTTTGTTTCTTTCTTGGTACAGTTAACCAATAATTATCTTTCTTATAAAACGTACAGTTAGATTTCAGTGCCAAAAACTCTACGGGCCTCAATGGGATAACCGTTGTTATCATCCACCATAATAAGAGCGGTAAGTATTTCTTGCGTTCTCCTAGTGAACAGTTTTCCATATAACTATTTAAAACATAATCAAAGATTAACACATTCTCATACTTGGGGAGTTTTCTTACATTTCGTTTATCAAGAGGACAATTTTTGAATAAGTTTAAATATCGAATTGTAGTATGATCAGAATAAAATTCCGCAAAATGAATATTGGATTTTATAACTTCTTCTCTTTTCCTAGGGGAATATGTTAATAATATATCTTCATAATCCGAAAAATAGTCTTCATCAAAGCTAGATGATTTCATAAATGTTTCTTTTAAAGTGTTTATTGTCTTTTGGATAGGTCCGTGAGTCATACCTGCCTTTAGATACAGTAGAGCAAAACATTTCAAGGCTAGATTCAAATCTCTGTGTACCTCTAAATCAAAATACAAGTGAGTTCTACGCATTGTATTATCTTTATCTAGCAAAATCCAGTGTACATCATCAAAAACTCCTGATTTTATATATCCGTCCTCTATTAATTGGTTATTTATATTTTTATAAAAGTTTAGTTCATCTATCTTAAAACCATAATCATGCTTGTTGTAGGAAACGGTAAAATTAATATTTTCCTCAACAACTGCTCTTTTTATATTAGAAAAGGTTTCCACGTACTAAATTATCTCCTTTCAGGTAAAGCAATTTTGTTTTCTATCGAAATTAAATCATTTTGTAATTCGTTCAATTCAACAAAGGAATTAGTATATTCCTTTCCAAAAAAGATTACTGATTGATTTAGTAATCCAAGTAGTTTAAACAAGATCGAGGTTGTCCGTATTCTTTCAGAAATTTCATGCTCATTGACTCGCCTTATTCTATTTATTTTGGCTTCGATCTCATTTTTCAGTGAAGTTAAAAGATATATTTTAGGAATCAAAAATGGGCAGATTAAACAATCACCTCTCGGATTCCTACACTGTTTGCTAAACAAGCATTGTCCGTTTTCTTCCTTTGAGGGCATATAACCACGATAAATTTTATTTAGTTTTTCTGCTAAATCATCTTCGGGCATCATAGCAATTTCTAAAGCAATAGAGTGGTTTTTATTCTGTTGCATTAAGAAAAATTTAGACAGAGATTCTACATCTTGAGGTGAGTAATATTTCTGATACTGCTCAATTAGTAATGTCTTTTCTTCAAGTGACAGTCCTTTATTTTTTGAATTAACAACTATATCTACCAAATAATTATATAACCACCCAAAATGACCTCTTCTAAATAAGTTATAAGATATGTCATCTATATAATCATCTGCGTTAGTGTTCATTACATATTGGCTTATTACATCAGAATCAATATGTCCTCTCAATTTTTGTGCTAGTAAATGTGCTACGTCGCCATTCTTGGAACCTTGTGAAACACTATGGAAAAGATATGTTATTATACTTCTGTTTGTTTTTAAGCTTGAGAATACTGGCAAGCTTTGATTGCCTATAAAAAACAATTTCAGCTTCTCTGCTCTCACGCTTCGTTTTGATAAACAAGGCAATAGTTTGTTAACACTATTTTCTCTATGATGCTTCTCCAAGATTATCAAGCTTGTTGCAACAGACTGTACCATATCAAGATTAACCAGAAATCTATTTAATCCACCTGTTTTACCTATCACGAATCTTTCCCATGTTTCTGCAACTGAATTTATAATAATTTGTGAATCTGCTAGTGTTAAGGATTGTTCGGAGATTTGCTGCAAATATAGGTCATTAATAAAACTTAACTCTACTTTGGGGAAATCCAAGATGTCAGAAGAACGCCAAGCATTTATAAAATGCATTATTACATAAAACCAAGTCTCTGCATAAACTGAATCACTTAAAGCTCTTTTTTTGTGTCGATCAATATTTCTTACATATTCGTACAATTCTCTAAATTCTTCTTTTGAATATATTTCCTTATCAGTAATATTTCTAACTTTACTGGTAAAAGAATATTTATTTTTATAAACACAAATGTCATTTTTTACAGCAGATATATAGTTTATAAACCCAATAACAAACTTCTTATCCGTGATTGTAATTCTTTTGTTGGATAATAGTTCTAATAATTCAACATCATTATATAAAAATAAATCTTTAGTTAAAACGTCAGATATATTAATAAAACACCTTGATAAAAACGATGAGTAAGAATCCTTATTTTTTCTACCAGTATTATGATATTTTAAGTCATAATATTTTCTAAAAAAGATAATTGTTTCCTGTATCCTATGAGGATTTTCTATTTTAGATAGGATATAATCTATTTTATCCTTAAGTGAATTAGTACTGGAGGGTAGTTGAAACGCTTTCTGTTTTACTTTTTTAGTCAACAGCTTTAATGAAATTTCATCTTTCGGTATATAATACCTGATCCCAATTTTAACAACATCCTCGAAAACACCTTCTCTAATTCTAGCCGTGACCATTGCTTTAGACACCTTAAACAAAGCTGATACTTGACATACATTAAAATACTTATCAAGATTCCTATCCAGCTCTATTTTCTCCTGTCTGTTACTTACTTCTTTTCTTATTTCTTTTCTTACTTCTTTACTTACTTCTTTTCTTATTTCTGTTCTTACTTTTTCTCTTAAGCGAGTATCCTTAAAGCTTTTTAGATTCTCTTTTGGTATTCTCCATTCATTATTTAAGGCCAATTGAAAGGCATTTGGAAAAAACCCTTCATTTA